>Ga0105246_10000004_pt1 | contig 86087 bp, 71 predicted proteins | sample KBSM64metaG_FD_99694 | JGI IMG/M metagenome (GOLD analysis project Ga0105246, IMG submission 99694) | Miscanthus rhizosphere microbial communities from Kellogg Biological Station, Michigan, USA - KBS M6-4 metaG | ecosystem: Host-associated > Plants > Roots > Rhizosphere > Soil | place... | reverse complement strand
CGCCTCGGCCGCCTCGCGCCGCCGCTCGGCGCCTTCGCCGCCGAACTCGCGCCCGAGCAGCAGCGAGATGTCGCGGTGGTTGCCGAACAGCACGCTCGCCTGCTCGACCAGCGGCAGCAGCCGCTCGCGCGGGTCGCAGGCCCACACGGCCCACAAGTTGGCGCGGAAGTTGCCGTCGAAGCACACCGGCACGCAGGCTTGCGCGGCCGCCGCCACCGCGGCGTTGGCCAGCGCGCAGCCCTTGGGCCCGAGCGCCGGAGTGATGCCCGACAGATGCAGCAGCGCGGCGCCCTCCAGCGCCGCGGCGAACTCAAGCCGCTCCGGCTCCGCCTCGGCGAACGCGCTGCCGGCCCGGTCGTACAGCACGTGCCCCGCGCGCGGGCCGGCCGGCGGCTCGAAGTAATAAGTGCCCATGCGGCCGGGGGCGGCGGCGACGAACGCGGTGTCCACCCCGGCCCCGCGCAGCCCGGCGAGCGCGCGCCGGCCGAGCGCGGAGTCCGGCAGCGCGGTGAGCATCCGGGTCGGCCACCCGAGCGAGGCCAGCGCGGCGGCGACATTCGCTTCCGCCCCGCCGACGTTGAGATCGAGCCGGTCGGCTTGGGCCAGCGGGCTCCCGCACGGCGGCGACAGGCGCAGCAGCATTTCCCCGAAGCAGACGACCGGCCCGGAGCTGCCAGGGGCCGTGTTCACCGGGCCAGCCAGCCGCCGTCGACCGCGAGGACATGGCCTTGCACATAATCCGCCGCCGAACTCGCGAGGAACACCGCCGCCCCGCCGATGTCGGCCGGATCGCCCCAGCGCCCTTCCGGAATGCGCTCGAGGATCTGCCGGTTGCGAGTCTCGTCGGCCTGCAACGCGGCGGTGTTGGCGGTGGCGATGTAGCCGGGCGCGATGGCGTTGACGTTGATGCCCTTCGCCGCCCACTCGTTGGCGAGCAGCCTGGTCAGGCCGGCAAGGCCGCTCTTCGAGGCGGTGTAGCTCGGTACGCGGACGCCGCCCTGGAAGCTGAGCATCGAGGCGATGTTGATGATCTTGCCGCGCGGGCCCGCGGGCGAGGCCCATCCGGCCATGTGCCGCGCCGCCGCTTGGGCGAGGAAGAACGGCGTCTTGAGATTGGTGTCGATCACCGCGTCCCAGTCTTCCTCGGTGAACTCCATCGCGTCCGCCCGGCGGATGATCCCGGCGTTGTTGACCAGGATGTCGAGCCGCCCGAGCCGCTCGACGACCGTGTCGATCGCCGCCCCGGCCGGCGCGATCGATGACAGGTCGGCCGAAACCAGCTCGCACCGGCGGCCGAACGCGCGGACTTGCGCGGCGGTCTCTTCCGCCGGCGTGCGGCCGATCGCCGCCACGTCCGCCCCGGCTGCGGCGAGCGCCAAGGCGATGCCCTGGCCGATCCCGGCGTTGGCCCCGGTCACAGCGGCGACCCGGCCGGTCAGATCGAAAGCGCTCACTTGAGCTGGCAGATGTCGAGCACGTTCATGTCGGTATAGTCGAGGTTCTCCCCGCCCATCGCCCAGATGAACGCATAGTTCTTGGTGCCGGAGCCCATGTGGATCGACCACGGCGGGCTGATCACCGCTTCCTCGTTGGCGACGACGATGTGCCGCATCGCTTCGGGCTCGCCCATGTAATGCATCACCCGGTCGCTCGGCTCGGGCAGATCGAAGTAGAGGTAGATCTCGCTGCGCCGGTCATGCAGGTGCGGCGGCATCGTGTTCCACACGCTGCCTTCCTCGAGCACGGTCAGCCCGAGCAGCAACTGCGCGCTTTCGCAGACCCCGGGAATCACGAGCTGGTAGATCGTCCGGTGGTTCGAGTTGGCGAGATCGCCGCGCTCGAGCGGGTTGGCCTGGGCGAGGGTGATGTGCTTGATCGGGCACGCCTTGTGCGCCGGCAGCGAGGCCAGGTAGAACCGCGCCCCGTCGCCCTCGAACGCCACCTCGCGCGAGCCCATGGGGATGTACAGGCATTCCTTATTGCCCGTCTCGAAGCGCTGCCCGTCGACCGTGATCGCCCCCGGTCCGCCGATATTTACCGCAGCCATTTCGCGACGTTCCAGGAACGGGTGTCCCTTGGCGCTGGCCGGCTCGCTCTGATCGGGGAGGCGAATCGCAGTCCCCTTCGGCACTACGCCGCCGATCACGAAACGTTCGTTGTGCGAATAGTTGAGACTAATCTCGCCCTCGGCGAACATGCCCTCGACGAGATAGCGCGCGCGCAGGTCGTCGTTTGCGACGCTGTCCATCATCACCGGATGCGTCGCATGGAAGGTCTTGCGGAACATGGGTATCGGCTCTCCCTTGGGTTGACCAAGCATCCGGCTGGTAACCGGTGTCATAAACTTCCTTACGCTCACACGGCGGAGGTTTTCAAGCCTTAGCTCAGCCTTCCTTCCCAGGCGATGTCACCGACGCGCGGCGGACCAGATCGGACAGGAATTTTGACGGCTGCTTGTCGGCTTCGGTCGGGTAGACGAGCTTGAGCGCCGCGGCGCGGGCCATCGACAGGATCGGCCAGCGAACGGTGGTCATCGGCGGCCAGATATGCGCGGCGATCGCGGTGTCGTCGAATCCGATCAGCGAGAGGTCGCGCGGAACGTCGATCTCGCGCTGGCGCGCCGCGTGCAGCGCGCCAGCGGCCATTTCGTCGTTGCTGGCGAAGATCGCCGTCGGGCGCGGGCTCACTTCGAGCAGCCGCTCGGCCGCGGCGAGCCCCGACTCGAAGGTGTAATTGCCTTGCGCGACCAGCTCGGCACCGCACTCGAGCCCATGCCGAGCCATGGCTTCCTGGAAGCCCTTGCGCCGCTCCTGCGCGGAACGGAACCCGTCGGGCCCGGCGATGAGGGCGATACGGTGATGGCCTTGATCGACCAGGTAGTCGATAGCGCTGCCGACCGCGCGGCGATCGTTCGATTCGACCAGGTGCGCCTCGTCGTCGAGCTTGGCCGAACCCATGCGCACGTAACCGCAGCCGAGCTCGCGGCACAGCGAGGCCAGCTCGTCGTTCTCGGAAATCGGCGGCAGGATCAGCACGCCGAACAAGCGTTGTTTCTCGAGGAAAGTCCGCACGTCGTTGAGCATCGCCGGTGAATGACGGTCGACCGGACGGACGACGAGCGCGAATTCGGTCTCGCGGATCGCCTCCAGCACGCCTTCCTGGAAGTTCAGCACCATCTGCGCGTTGGGGTTGTCGTGCAGCAGCCCGATGAGAAAATTGCGGCGCAGGGCGAGGGCCCGCGCTTGCGGATTGGGCACGTAGCCGAGCCGCGCGATGACGCTTTCGACGCGTTCGCGGGTGTCCTTGTTGAGCAGCGGCGAGCGGTTGATGACCCGGCTGACGGTCTTCTTGGAAACGCCGGCAATCCGCGCAACGTCGTTGATTGTCGGTTGCTGGTCGCGCTTGTGTTCGACGGCCATTCCCTCGTCGCCCCATTTGATCTCCCTCTCGCTTGCAGCGTTCCGGCCAGCAAGGCAACAGGAAAGCGGATTGTCAATGACACCGGTTTCCTATAGCACGCCGGAAACGCTTAATTGGGGCGGGGTAGTGGCAGACGACACCGGTATCATGACTGCGCGCGCATTCGTCGAGGCCCGGCGGGCGGGGCGGGGCATCGCCGCTTACCCCGGCGATCGCCCGAAGGGCCTCACGCAGGCGTACCGGGTGCAGGATCTGGCCATTGCACTTTGGCAGCGCGAGATCGGCGGGTGGAAGGTGGGTCGCATCAACGCACCGGACGACCAGCGTTTCGGCGTCAACCGCCTGGCCGGTCCGATCTTCACCGACACCATCGTTGACGCGGCTCTGGGCGAGCCGGTCGTTCCGGTGTTCGCCGACGGGTTCGCGGCCGGAGAGGCGGAGTTCCTCCTGCGCCTGCGCGTCCCCGCGGGCGCCGGCTTGCCGCAGGACGATGCCGGGACGCTCGGCTGGATCGATGAAGTGCGGATCGGGATCGAGATCGCCTCGTCGCCCTATCCGGGCATCAACGACGACGGTCCTTGCGTGACCGTCTCAGATCAGGGCAACAACTCCGGGCTCGTGCTGGGCGAGGCGGTACCGCGTGAACGGTGGGCCCATCTCGAAGCGATCGAGGTCGAGACCTGTGTCGGTGACGACGTGGTCGGGCGCGCCAACGTCGCGAGCATGCTCGACGGCCCGCTCGGCGCGGTGCGGTTCCTGCTGCGCAACCTGGGCGAGCGCGGCATCGAGCCGCGCAGCGGGTGGTGGGTGTCGAGCGGGGCGGTGACCGGAGTGCACTCGATCCGCCCCGGAGATCGCCTGTCGGCGCGGTTCGAGGGCGTGGGAGAGGTCGGCTGCCGGATAGCCAACTGACCGGCTGAGAGCAACCAATCGACCCGCATAGCGGGCAAAGGGAGAGCAATCGTGGAAGGCAGGCTCGCTCAGGCGACTATCGAACGGGCCGGCGAACGCGTCGGCCGTTTCCGTTGGGTGATCGTGGCGCTGTTGTTCGCGGCCACGGCGGTCAACTACATCGACCGGCAGATGATCGGCGTGCTCAAGCCGACTCTCAGTCGCGAGTTCGGCTGGAGCGAGGGCGACTATGCGCACATCGTCTTCTGGTTCCAGCTCGCCTATGCGGTCGGCTACATCAGCTTCGGGCGCCTGGTGGACCGGCTCGGCGCCCGTGCCGGTTACGCGATGGCGCTGGTCATCTGGACCATCTCGCACATGGCCCACGGCCTGGCCTCGGGCGTGGCCAGCTTCGCCGCCGCGCGGTTCGGACTCGGCATCGGCGAATCTGGCAACTTCCCCGCCGGCATCCGCGCGGTGACCGACTGGTTCCCGCAGCGCGAACGCGCGCTGGCGATCGGTATTTTCAACGCCGGGGCGAATGTCGGCGCGATCATCACCCCGCTGCTGGTGCCGGCCCTGGTGGTCGCCTTCGGCTGGCGCGCGGCGTTCTTCCTGACCGGCTTCTTCGGCATCGCCTGGCTCATCGCCTGGTGGAGCGTCTACCGCCATCCGGCCGAGCACAAGCGCGTTGGCCGCGAGGAACTCGCGTGGATCCAGCACGACCCGGCCGATCCCGCAGAAACCATTCCCTGGGCGCAACTGCTCGGTAAACGGGAGACGTGGGCCTACGCGCTGGGCAAATTCCTGATCGACCCGATCTGGTGGTTCTTCCTCTTCTGGCTGCCGGGATACCTGTTCCAGCGCTACGACATGGATCTGACCACGTTCGGCTTGCCGCTGGCGGCGATCTATCTGATTTCCGATGTCGGCAGCGTCCTCGGTGGATGGATGTCGGGCAGGCTGATCAAGGCCGGCGTCAGCGTCAATCTCGCCCGCAAGGCGACGATGGCCTTCTGGGCCGCCTGCGTCTTTCCGATCTGGTTCGCACAGGACATTGCCAGCGTGTGGGTCGCGGTGCTGGTGATCGGCCTGGCAACGGCGGCGCACCAGGCCTTCTCGGCCAATCTCTACACGTTGCCCTCAGACCTGTTTCCGCGCGCCGCGGTCGGCTCGGTGATCGGCATCGGCGGCACCGTGGGCGCACTCGGCGGCATGGGAATGGCCCTCTTCACGGGGTACGTTCTCGACACCACGGGAAGTTACGCCGTGCTGTTCGCGATTTGCGCCAGCGCGTATGTCCTCGCGCTTCTGGTTGTGCACCTGCTGACACCGCGTCTCGAACCGGTGCGAATTGCGAAGTCGTAGAGGTATAAGGCCACCATGGCACTTCGCGAAATGGCAATCCCCTCCCGCGAGGAAACGTCGATTACCACCAACCATCAAATGTAAGCGGGTCAGTCCGGTCGGCCAGACACGGCCCATCCCGCTGAGCGCCCGTTTCAATCGTTCAGCATATCGCTGCCGAATCTCGAAAGCGGACAGCCTGGCGTGCCGGCATCTATTTCAGCTTGCCAGTTCGCGAGTGCATCGAGAGCGGGTTTCAGGGCCGCTGCCGGTGGCGCAAGGGCATAGACCTGGCGGGCCACTGGCGGTGGCAGGTAATGGCGTTCGATCAGTCCAGCGCTCTCCAACGCGCGAATCCGCTCGGTCAGCACGTTAGAGCTGATGCGCGGGAGCGCCGACTTCAGGTCGGAAAACCGGTGCTCCCCGTCCTTGAGGCGAAGCAGTATCCGCAAGACCCAGCGACCTTCGACGGTCTCCAGCGGATCGTCTGTGATGATGGGCCGGGGCACCGTGTCTTCGCCTTCTATGCCGTCTGGACCTGCGGCGTCGGAGCCCGCCGTTCGGTATCGATGCGGTGCCACAGCGCGTAGAGCGCCGGTAGGAACACGAGAGTCAGCACCGTGCCGCCCAGCGTGCCGCCGATCAGGGTGAATGCCATCGCTCCCCAGAAGACCGACTCCGTCAACGGGACGAAGGCCAACACCGCGGCCAGCGCGGTCAGGATCACCGGCCGCGATCGCTGCACGGTGGCTTCCACCAGCGCATTGAACGGATCGAGGCCGCGGTCCTGGTTCTCCTGGATCTGACCGATCAGGATCAGAGTGTTTCGCATCAGGATGCCGGACAGCGCGATCAGCCCAAGGATGGCGTTGAAGCCGAAGGGCTGACCGGTCAGCAGGAGCGTCGGCACCACTCCAATCAACCCCAGTGGCGCCGTCAGCAGGACAATCGCCATCGCCGAGAAGCTTCGGACCTGCAGGATGATGACGATCATCATCAGCAGAAACATGATCGGGAAGATCGGCAACAGGGCGGCGTTCGCCTTGCCGGCTTCTTCGATCGAGCCGGCCATATCGATGTGATAGCCCGCCGGAAGGCTGGCGATCACCGGCTGCAGCTTCTTGAACACCGCGTTCGAGACATCCGGCGACTGCAGCCCGTCGGCGATATCGCCGCGAACGGTGATCGTCGGCACGCGATCACGGCGCAGCAGCACCGGATTTTCCATTCGCACCTCGAGCTTGCCGACCTGGGTAAGCGACACGCGTTCGCCGTTGGCGCCGGTCAGTGTGAAGTCGCCGAGGCGCGCCGGGTCGAGCCGCGTCGATCCCGCCGAGCGCGCCAGGACGTCGATGGTGCGGATGTCTTCGCGGACCTGCGAGACCGTGACGCCTGAAAGGAAGAACTGAAGCTGTTCGCCGACATCGGCCGAGGTTAGCCCCATGGCGCGCAGCCGCGCCTGGTCGAGAACCAGGTGAAGCGTGGGCACTCGATCACCCCAGTCGACATTTACCGTGCGCATCATGGGATCGGCCTGCATGATCGTCTTGACCCGATCGGCGATGGCCCGAACCTTGTCGAGGTCCGGCCCGCCGACGCGGAAGGCCACGGGGTAAGGCGAAGGCGGGCCGAAGACGAGCTGGGTCACCCGGACGCGCGCCGCCGGAGCGAGGCCGTCGGACACCGCGCGCCGGATGCGCTGTTTCAGCGCCTCACGATCGGCTTCTGACGGCGTGCGCACGACTATCTTGGCAAAGGACGGATCGGGCAACTCAGGCGAAAGCGGCATGTAGAAACGCGGCGCCCCCTGGCCGATGTAGGCGGTGACGATCTTCGCCTCCGGCTGCTTGAGCAGCCACGCCTCGAGCTGTTGCGCCGCTGCGCTGGTCTGCTCGATCGCGCTGCCTTTCGGCATCTGGACCTCGACCAGGACTTCGGGCCGGTCGGACGTCGGGAAGAACTGCTTCTTCACCAGCGCCATGCCCGCGCCGGCGACCAGAAACGCCGCCAGCGTCGTCAGCGCGATCAGCCGCTTGCGCCCAACAGCCCAGCTGATGAGACGCCGCACCCTCTGATAGCGCGGCGTCTGGTAGATGGCGTCGTGGCCGCCCTCGACCGGTTTGATCGCCGGGAGGAGTTTGACGCCGAGGTAGGGGGTGAACACCACCGCGACCATCCAGGAGGCGAGCAGAGCGTAGCCGACGACCCAGAAGATGTTGCCGGCGTATTCCCCCGCCGTCGAACGGGCGAAGCCCACGGGCATCAGGCCGATCACCGTCACCAGCGTGCCGGCGAGCATCGGTGCGGCAGTGTGGCTCCAGGCGTAGGCCGACGCCTTGACGCGGTCGAAGCCTTCCTCGAGCTTCACGACCATCATCTCGATCGCGATGATCGCGTCGTCGACCAGAAGTCCGAGCGCGAGGACGAGCGCGCCCAAGGTAATCCGGTCCAGCACCCGCCCCGTCGCCCACATGATCACCAACACGATCGCCAGAGTAAGCGGCACAGCCGCCGCCACGACGATACCGACTCGCCAGCCGAGCGCGAGCAGGCTCACCGCCATGACGATCGCCAGCGCCTCGAGAAAGGTCCTCATGAATTGATCGACGGCCTGGCTGATGTTCACCGACTGATCGGTCACCGCCGCGAACGTCATGCCGAGCGGCAGCTCCGACGAAATGGCCGCCACTTCCGCTTGAAGCGACTTGCCGAGGACAAGCCCGTTCCACCCATCGCGCATGACGACGCCGAGAATGATCGTCGGTTGCCCGTGATTGCGGACCAGGAAGGTCGCCGGATCCTCGTATCCGCGGCGGACGGTGGCGATATCGGCGAGGCGCAGGGTCTTGCCGTTGGCGACGATCGGCAGGTCGCGGATCGTCTGCAGATCGTCGAACGCGCCGTCGAGCCTGACCTGGACCTGCGGCCCGTTCGCTTCGATCGAGCCCGCCGGGGTGACCAGGTTCTGCTGCGCCAGGGCGGAGAATATCGCCCGCGGCGAGATGCCCAGCGTCGCCAGGCGATCCTGCGCAAACTCGACGAAGATGCGCTCGGGCCGCTCGCCGATGATGTTGACCTTCTTGACGCCGGCCACACGAAGCAGCTGCTGGCGCAAGGTCTCGGCCTCGCGGGCGAGCTGCCGCTGGGGTTCGCCTGGTGCCTTCAGGGCATAAAGCGCAAAGGTCACGTCGCCATACTCGTCGTTGACGAACGGACCGGCGACGCCGCGCGGCAGCTTTGGCGCTTCGTCCTGCATCTTCTTGCGCGCCTGGTAGAATTGTTCCGGCACCTCGGCCGGTGGCGCCTGGTCGCGCAGGACCAGCGTTGTGAAGGCCAGGCCGGGCCGCGTGAACGTGTCCGCGCGGTCGTACCAGCGCAATTCCTGCAGGCGCTTTTCGAGCGGCTCGGCCACCTGGTCCTGCATTTCCTGTGCGGTGGCACCGGGCCAGGCCGTGACTATCGTCGTCTGCTTGACGGTGAAGGACGGGTCTTCGGCCCGGCCGAGGCTGAGATAAGCCACGATGCCCGCGATACTGATGGCGATGATGAAGAACAGCGTCACCGCTCGCTCCCGGACGGCCAGGGCAGAAAGGTTGAACCTTCCCTCGCGCTCGGGCGCAGCGGTCACCGGACCGCTCCGGCATCGATCCTGACCGCTTCGCCCTGGTGGAGCAGGTGCGCCCCGAGGGCGACGACGCGCTCGCCGGGCCGCAGTCCGGCGGAAACCTCGGCGCTTTCCTCACCGACCGAGGCGAGGCGCACGGGTCGCCAGCTCACCTTGAAGTTGCCGCCCACGACCCAGACGCCCGGGCCGCGCCCGCGGTCGTAAATCGCGCCCAGCGGCACCGAAAGGGCCGCCGGCCTGCCGGGGATGCCGAGAGCGACGGCCACCGTCGATCCGAGCGGTGCGGCTGCGGCCGATCCGGCGAGAACGAAGCGAGCCTCGAAAGTCCTCGTCGCCGGATCGGCGGCGTCGCTCAGCTGGCGCAAGCGAGCCTGACCCGCGAGGCCGCTATAGGTGCGCGCCTGGGCCACCGTGCCCAGCGGCGGGCGCAGCGTTTCGGGCAGCGAGAGGATCGCTTCGCGCGGGCCTGAGTGCGCCAGGCGCACCACGGTCTGCCCGGCTCCGACGACCTGGCCCGGCTCGGCGAGCGTTTCGACGACGGTCCCGTCGGCATCGGCGACAACGACGGTGTAGCCGGCACTGTTGCGGCTGACCCGCGCCTGCGCCTGCGCCGCGGAAAGATCCGCGCGGGCGGCAAGGGCGGCGGCCTTGGCCTGGTCGTAAGCGGAAGCCGAGACCGCCCCGGCGGAAACGAGATCGCGGTAGCGCTTCTCGTCATTGCTCGTCTGCGTCGCCTTGGCCTGTGCGGCGGCAACCGTGCCCGCCGCTGCTTGCGAGGCGAGCGTGTAGTCCGTGGGATCGATGCGCATCAGCGGTTGCCCGCGGCGGACTGTCTGCCCGGCGTCGACGAACCGGGCGACGACTTTGCCCCCCACGCGAAAGCCGAGATCGCTCTGCACCCGCGCGCCGACCACGCCGGTGAATTCGCGATCGCCCGCTTCGGCGGCGCCGGCCTGGGCCGTCCTGACCAGCGGCGCCAAGGTCCGGGGATCGGCATCCGCCTGGCCGCAGCCCGAGAGCAGGCCCGCCAGCAGGGCGAGAGGTGCCGCGCTCCGCGCGAAGGATGGTGTCGACACGCAAGTCTCTCCTGATCGGGGGGATTGTCGGGAAGTCAGGCCGCGGCGGCGGGCACGAGCGTCTTCGAGGCCTGCCACAACTGCCGGTTGATCAAGCCGGGCGCGAGGCGGCGCATGAAGGCCAGCAGGTTCGATTGCCCAGGGCGAATCTCCTGCTTACCGGCGCGCAGCGCGGCGAAGGTTCGCTCCACCAGCTCTTCGGTGGTGATCGTCTTGATCCCGGCTTCGGCGAACTCCCCGGTCATCTCGGTCCGCACCGCCGGCGGCATCAGATCGATGACCTCGACGCCGGATTCTTCGAGCTGGAAGCGAAGCGACTGGGTGTAGGAATGCACCGCCGCCTTGCTGGCGCTGTAGATGGCCATCGCCGGAACGGGGACGAAGGCAAGCGCCGACGAAACGTTGATCACGGTCCCGCGATTGGCGGTGAGGATGCCTATCAGCGCGGAGGTCGTGCGGATAACGCCGCCGACGTTGATCTCCATCTGGGCCATCAGAGCGGCGAGATCGGCGGCGGGCGTGGTGAGGTTCTCGGCAAGGCCGACACCGGCGTTGTTCATCAGCACGTCGAGCTTGGGGAAATCGCGCTTCAGCCGCGCGGCCAGGGCGGCGATCTGCGCCGGATCGGCGCTGTCGCTCTGGATCGTGTGCAGCGTCGGGTGCCGGGCCTTCGCCGCGTCCAGCGCCGCCTGGCGCCGGCCGGTGACGATCACCTCATTGCCGAGCTCGAGGAATTTGCGGGCGAACGCGAGCCCGATGCCGGCGGAGCCGCCGGTGACGAGAATGGTGCGGCCGGTGAGTCTCATAAAGCTTCCTCCAAGTGAGTCGGAAGCCTAAATGTCAACAAGTGACCAGATTGTCAACTAGTCACAAACAACCACCCGGTCAGGGGGCGAGACTGCGCAGTATGAGATTTATGACTTCGTTCTGTGCATCGGGCAGGAGATCGACGCTGCGCTGGAGGAACACGGGATCGATGAAGGGAAGGAGCGCATAATAGATCGCCCTGCCGGTCTCATCGATCGGCGTTTTCCGTTCGAATTGCCCGCTCTCCCGGCCCTCTTTCAGAATATCCTCCAGAAGAGCCTGCAGACGCTCGACATAGGCCTGGACCGGCGGCCAATTTTCCGACGAGGCGTGGGTCGCGACCTCGTAGATCTTTCGGTCGTTGAACGCGACGTCGATGGTCGCAGACGTCAGGGTTTTGGCGAATTTCCGGAGTTTGTCGTTCGCATTTTGACCCGACTCGACCGCTTCACGAGCCTTGGCGAAGATTTCGGCGAGGCACTGGTCAACGATGGCTTCGCCGATCGCCTGCTTCGACTCGAAGAATCGGTAGATATAGGCTTTTGAGAAGCCGATCGCGCGAGCCAGGTCGGAGACCGTGGTTTTCGCATAACCATAGTGCGCGAAATATTCGTGCGCGGTTGTCACGATCTGGTCGCGAACCGCATGTTCGGCGGGGCCGCGTGTGGCTGCGGCCGCGCTAACGCTCTGTTTGCTCATGGGAACAGACCTAGCGCGTAAATACCGGTTTGACAACATGTGACTGATTATGTCATCAGTCACAAAACACCGTGACGACTGGAATCGAGTCATGCGACTTTCACAACCGATACTGATCGCGGCCTCAGCGACGCTTCTCGCAGGTTGCGCGACCGCGCCGGCCTATGTTCCCCCGGAGGTCGCCTCGCCGCCAACGTTCATGGGCGGACCCGCCGTGGATGCGGGGGCTGCACAGGCTGCGGAAGTCGATCTGGTCAATTGGTGGCGATCGTTCGACGACCCCTTGCTTACCAGCCTGGTGCAGCGGGCGCTGGCGCAGAACCTCGATCTTCAACAAGCGAGTGCGCGTGTCGTGCAGGCGCGCGCCGCGCTGCGCCATGCCAACGCGGACCTTCTCCCATCGGGGCAGGTCAGCGGCCAGGCGAGCGAGAATTATCTGTCGACCGAGACTGCGCAGGGCCGCATCGCGAGCGCACTGCCGGGGTTCGGCAGGGAAGCCCAAAACTACGAGCTGGACCTCGGTGCAAGCTGGGAGCTCGATCTCTTCGGCGGCAAGGATGCGGCCCGCGATGCCGCGCGCGCCGATTGGCAGGCGTCGGCGGCCGCAGCGGCTGCGGCGAGACTGACGGTCGCCGCGCAGACCGCCGACACCTATATCGCCATCCGCAGCCTGCAGGCGCGGCTCGACGTCGCACGCGGCCAGCTGAAGACCCAGCAACAACTGGTCGACCTCATCGCGCTTCGATATCGCAAGGGCATCGCGCCCGAGATGCAGTTCAACCAGGCCGAGGGCGCGTTGTCGCAAGTGAAGGCCGCGGTGCCGGAGCTCGAGCAGAACCTCGACGTGGCGATGAACGCGCTCGACGTCCTGCTCGGCCTGCATCCGGGATCGACCCGAGCCGAGCTTGCGATTGCCGCACCCATTCCCCTTCCTCCCGTCGTGACGAGCGCCGGCGGCCCGCCGGCCTTGCTGCGCAGGCGCCCCGACATCATCGCGGCCGAACGGACGCTTGCCGCATCCAACGCCCGGATCGGCGTCGCGATTTCCGAATATTATCCAAAGTTCACGCTCGGCGGGCTGTTCGGCACCGCGACGATGGGGCTCGGCGGACTATTCGGCGGCGGCGCCACCCAGGCGAGCGGAGTTCTCGGCTTGCGCTGGAGACTGTTCGACTTCGGCCGCATCGACGCGGAGGTCGCGGCAGCGCGGGGTCGCAATACCGAAGCCCTGGCCGCTTACCGCCTCACCGTGCTGAAAGCCTCCGAGGATGTGGAGAATGCCTTCTCGACGCTCGTGAAGCAGCAGGCGCGCGCACGGATTCTCGAGGACGGCGATATCTCGCTTACCAAGGCGCGCGCATCTTCGTTCGCTGCCTACGTGGGCGGCGTGTCGAGCCTTCTCGACGTGCTCGATGCCGATCGCCGCCTGCTCGACAACCGCGATGCCGAGGTCCAGGCGAGGGCGTCAGCCGCGCGCGCCGCGGTTGCCTCTTTTCGTGCGCTCGGCGGCGGCTGGGACGCTCCGCAAGAGCAGGTTGTGGCGTCCACACCGCGCTCAGTCGCCAGAAGCCAGAATGACGCAGACTCTCCAAGTATCTGACGGACTTCGCGACCCCGAAAAAGCCCAAGCGCCAGCCCAGCCCTCCATCCGCAAACGGAGCTCATCACCATGGATGACGTCATCATCATCGGCGGCAGCTTTGCCGGTCTCGCCGGCGCGCTGCAGCTCGGTCGTGCCCGCCGCAAGGTCACCGTTCTCGATACGGGCCTGCAGCGCAACCGCTTCGCCGGCCACTCGCATGGCCTGCTCGGCCACGATCACAAGCCGCCGCTGGACATCCTGGCCGAGGCGCGGCGGCAGCTGGCGCGTTATCCCGCGATCAGGCTGGTCAATGCCCGGGCCGACGGCGTCTCCGGCGCCATCGACGATTTCTCCGTCCTCACTGGCGATGGCCAAAGCCTCGCCGCGCGCCGCCTGATCCTGAGCTATGGCGTCGTCGACCAGATGCCCGATGTTCCGGGCTTTGCCGAAGGCTGGGGGACCTCAATCGTGCCTTGCCCCTATTGCGACGGCTTTGAAGTCGCCGACCAGCATTGGGGCCTCGTCTGGTCCGGCCCGCAGTCGCACAATCAGGTCAGGCTGTTCCATGACTGGACCGATACGCTGACGGTTTTGGCCGATGGCCACGAAATTCCATCGGACATCCGGGCCGATCTGGCGCGCCGCAATATACCCGTCGTGGAGGGCCGGATCGCTGAAGTCGCCCGTCATGGGGACCATAAGGCCATCGCCATGCTCGATACCGGCTCCAAGGTCGCGGTCGATATCCTGTTCGCCCATCCGCGCAACAAGCCATCCGCGAGCCTGCATAAATCGTTGGGCCTCGCCACGGTCGACACGCCCCTCGGCGTTATCCTCAAGGTCGATGAGCGCCGCGAAACCAACATGCCCGGCATCTACGCCGCGGGCGACCTCACCAACCCCCTCTTGCCCTCGGTCACCACGGCATCATGGCAAGGCGCGATGGCAGGCATCTTCGCCCAGCAGTCGATGCTGGTTTGAGAGCACAGGTGCCCTTCTCCGGTTGCGGCGGGCTGCTGCCTTTACAATCGCCAGCCCGCTCGACGGGGCTTTGTCAGAGCAAATGCACCGCCTGGTAAGGAGTTGAGGGCAGGGCGCCGGCATGCCTCGTCCGAAGAACCCTTATAGCCCGTTCCGCTACTTCAACTCCTCGCCCGAGGTGATCCGGCTGGTGGCGATGATGTACGTCCGCTTTCCGCTGTCACTGCGCAATGTCGAGGACCTGTTGGCCGAGCGCGACATCGACATCTGCCACGAGACCGTACGCCACTGGTGGAACCGGTTCGGTCCGCTGTTCGCAGCCGACGTGCGCCGGCAGCGGGCGAGCCGCATGCGTGGGTTCCGGCAGTGGAAGTGGCACCTCGACGAGGTCTACGGGAAGATCAATGGCGAGATGCACTACCTGTGGCGAGCGGTCGACCAGGAAGGCGAGGTGCTCGAGAGTTATGTTACCAAGACCCGGGATAAGACCGCCGCACTTAGGTTCATGAAGAAGACGCTCAAACGCCACGGCTCACCTGAAGCCATCACCGCCGATGGCTTACGCTCCTACTCGAACGTCCATTTGCTGCCCGGGACTGTGTTGAGCTTTTGCCAGGCGATGACACCGCTGTTCGCAGGTTCCACAAATCGCGCTTTGCTGACTAGCGGAACTCGGTTTCGGAAGAAGAAGCGCTGCGATCCGCCGTGTATATGGCGGCAGGGAATGTCACCACTTCGCGCACATGCGATAGTGAATGACTTCAATCTCCGATGAATTCGGTGTCGCGACACCGTCGCGGACCGGCACACTTGTGTCGTTCGGACGCGTTGTGTCGTCCGCGAGAGCATCTCGATCGGGCTTGAACATGTCACCTGGCTTTTACACGCGTGTCGCTGACGAACTGAAAGATATCCAGCGCGCTGGATTGCTTAAGCCGGAACGGGTTCTGGAATCGCCGCAAGCGGGAATTGTCCAGATCGGTGCCCGGCAGCTCTACAATCTTTCGGCGAATAATTATCTGGGTCTGGCGAACGACCCGCGCGTTGTTGATGCCGCCGTTGAGGCCACGCGCACATGGGGTGCGGGGCTGGCGTCGGTACGCTTCATTTGCGGAACACAGGCGATCCACAAGGAGCTGGAGCAGACGATCGCCGACTATCTTGGCTTCGAGGACGCCATCCTCTTTGCCGCGGCTTTCGACGCGAACGGGGGAGTGTTCGAGCCGCTGCTCGGGGCGGAGGACGCGATCGTCTCGGACAGCCTCAACCACGCGTCGATCATCGACGGTGTTCGCCTGTCAAAGGCGCGGCGCTATCGCTACGCGACCAACGACATGGACGACCTGGAGCGGCAACTGGGGCAGGCCCGGGCCGAGGGCGCCAGGACGATCCTGATCGCCAGCGATGGCGTCTTCTCGATGGACGGCACGATCGCGCAGCTGGACACGATCGAGCAACTGGCCGAACGTTATGATGCACTGACGCTTGTCGATGATTGCCATGCCACCGGGTTCATCGGAGCCAAGGGGCGGGGCAGCGCGTCGCACTGCGGCGTCGAGGGCAAGATCGACATCGTCACCGGCACTTTCGGCAAGGCGCTGGGCGGAGCCATGGGTGGGTTCGTGGCGGCGAGACAGCCGGTCATCGACCTGTTGCGGCAACGGGCGCGGCCCTACCTGTTCTCGAACTCGCTGACCCCCGCCGCCTGCGGGGCCAGCCTGGCCGCCATTGCCATCGCCCGCTCACCCGAAGGGGACGAGCGGCGAGCGCAGATTGCCGTCAACTCCCAGGCTTTCCGCGCTCGCCTGACCGAGGCCGGCTTCGACCTGATCGCGGGCGAACACCCCATCATCCCGCTCATGCTCTACGACGCACCGCTCGCGCAGCGGATGGCGGCCGAGCTTCTCGAGGCGGGCGTCCTCGTGACCGGGTTCTCCTATCCGGTCGTTCCCCAAGGCAAGGCGCGCATCCGGATGCAGATGTCCGCCGCGCTCACCCCCGAACAGGTTCGGCAGGCTGCGGACATCGTGGTCTCGGTGGGCCGGAAGCTGGAGATCGTCTGATGGAAGCGCTCGTCCAAACCCGCCAAACCTCAGCTGCCGCGACAACCATGAGGGCCCTGGCGAAGGTCGAAGCGCGCGAGGGTATCTGGCAGATCGATGCGCCGGTCCCCCGGCCCGGGCCCGCCGACGTCGTCATCCGTGTCCGCAAGACCGCCATCTGCGGGACCGACATCCACATCTACAATTGGGACGACTGGGCCGCGCGAACGGTGCCGGTCCCGATGATCGTGGGCCACGAATTCGCGGGCGAGATCGTTGAGGTCGGTCCTGCCGCCACGCGCAACCTGCGCATCGGACAGCGCGTGTCTGCCGAAGGACACATCATCGACATGAACAGCACGGCCGCCCGCCTGGGCCGGTTCCACCTCGATCCAGGCACGGTGGGAGTCGGCGTCAACCGACAGGGCGCGTTCGCCGAATATGTCTGCGTTCCCGCGTTCAATGTCGTTGAGCTGCCCGACGACGTCAGCGACGAGGTCGGCGCGCTGCTCGACCCCTTCGGCAATGCGGTCCATACCGCACAGCAATTCGACCTGATGGGAGAAAATGTCCTGGTGACCGGCGCGGGGCCGATCGGCATCATGGCCGCCGCGGTGGCGCGCCATGCCGGCGCGCGATCGGTGGTGATCACCGACGTCAACCCGTTCCGCCTGGACTTGGCGACCCGGATCGCCGACGTGCGTTCGGTGAACGTCGCGCGTGAAGACCTGCGGGACGTGATGGCCGAGGAGGGCATCGCCGACGGCTTCGACGTGGCGCTGGAGATGTCGGGCTCCGAGCCGGCGATCCGGCAGGCGGTCGACGCTCTCTCCATGGGTGGCAAGCTGGCCATGCTGGGCATCCCAGGCCGCCCCATGGAGGTCGCGTGGGGGGAGATCATCCTCAAGGCTCTTACCATCCGCGGGGTCTATGGCCGGGAGATGTTCGGCACCTGGCGCAAGATGCTGGGCATGGTCCACAGCGGCCTGGACATGACTCCGCTGATCACCCACCGGCTGCCTGCAAGCCGGTTCCAAGCCGGCTTCGATGCGATGCGATCCGGACAGTCGGGCAAGGTCGTCCTGAGCTGGTAGCGGTGACGCTTTGCTCCTCCTCCTTAGCCCGAGACCCAGGGACGCGGCCGGGGTCCGGTCGTGGATTTTCGGTCGGCGCAGGCATAGAACGGCACCGGGAGGAGCTATATCCGGGGATGAAGGGGCGATCGGATATCGAACTCGGCGCAGTATCGAAGCGCGCTCCCACCGTTTGGACCGGGCGGGCGCCATGAAGCTCGACCGCATCGACATTAACATCCTGTCGGAGCTGCAGAAGAACGGCCGCCTGACCAATCTTGAGCTCGCCGATCGAGTGCACCTTTCGGCGAGCCCATGCCTCGCGAGAATCAAGAAGCTGCGCGAGGCCGGCTTCATCCTCGGTTTCAAAGCCCAGATCGATCTCTCACGGCTTATGGAGATGCTGACAGTCTTCACTGAAGTCACGCTGGCCCGTCACCGCACCGAAGATTTCGCCCGCTTCGTCGCCGCGGTCGAACAGATCGAGCACGTGGTCGAATGCCACCTGGTCTCCAGCGGCTACGATTATCTCGTCAAGTTCAACACCTGTGGGATCTCGCAGTACCAGGAGCTGATCGAGAAGCTGCTAGACATGGACTTGGGGATAACTAAGTACTTCAGTTACATCGTCTTCAAGACACCGGTCATGCCTCGTCAGGTTCCGGTTTCGGCCATCGTTCCGAGGCTCCGCTGATGCGCCGGCTGATCCCCGACGTCGCCGTGCGGCCAATCCCGCGCCCGCGCGCCCCTGGGCCAATCTCCAAGGAATTGAGGCGGTGCGAGTCATGACCAGCGAGACTTTCCTTCTCGATACGATCCCTGTGGGCGTCCGTGACATGGACGGGATCGACGTAAACCTGCTGCTCGCCCTTTCGGTCAACGTCGGCTGGCCGCACCGTGCGGAAGACTGGGAGTTTATGCGCGAGGTCGGCCACGGCCTAGTCGTCACGGACGAGGCCGAGCGCGTGCACGGCTCCGCGATGTGGTTTCCGCAGGGCGAGGATTTCGCTACCATCGGCATGGTGATTACCTCGTCGCGCCTTCAAACCTATGGCGCCGCGCAATGGCTGATGAGCCATGTGCTTGAACGTGCGCAGGGGCGCATGCTCGGCCTCCACGCCACTAGCCAATCCTATCGGCTGTTCCGTTCGCTCGGATTCGTCAACGAGGGGAAGATCTACCTGCGCCAGGGCCGGGCCATCTTGCCGCCCGAACTTCCTCCCGCGGACGATGCAGAGGTTCGCGAACTTCTCCCCGGAGGCCGAGAGAGCATTCGCGAACTGGATCGGGTGGCCAGCGGTCTCGACCGCCACCGCCTGTTCGAGGCACTCGCGTCACGCTCCACCGGCACGGTGCTCGTCCGGCAGGGCAGGATCGAAGCCTGCGCGCTCAAGCGCGCCTTTGGGCGCGGCTCGGTGATTGGGCCCGTCTTTGCCGCAAATGAGGCCGATGGCCTGAGCGTGATTCGCCCTCTGATCGCCGAGCACACGGGCCAGTTCCTTCGCATCGACATCGACCAGGAGAGCGGACCGCTGGCCGACTTCCTCGAGCAAAGCGGCCTGCCTGTTCGCGACAAGGTAACCCGCATGTCGCTCGGGCGCCCGTGGCCGTTTTCATCGCAGGGCGTCACCCATCAATATGCGCTTGCGTCCCACGCTACCGGGTAGGGGGCAGGCTGGCCACCTGAAGTGGCGGCAGCACGCTGCCGCAGTGCTCGGAATTGGTAATCGGATTGAACGATGCACTACATCTCGACCCGCGGCAGCGCACCGGCGCTAGGTTTCGAAGGCGCAACGCTGGCGGGGCTGGCGGCGGACGGTGGGCTGTATGTGCCGCGCGAGTGGCCGAGCTTCTCGCCGCAAGAGATCGCCGCAATGCGCGGGCTACCTTATCCGGAGCTGGCCGCCCGGGTCATGCAGCCCTTCGTCGGTGACAGCCTTTCGCCGCAGCGCCTGCTCGCGCTGTGCCGGGAGGCCTACGGCCGCTTCGCCCACGTTGCGGTCACGCCGCTGACCCAGCTCGATGAGCGCAACTGGCTGCTCGAGCTGTTCCACGGCCCCACGCTGGCGTTCAAGGATGTGGCCCTGCAATTGCTCGGGCTGCTGTTCGAGGAATTCCTCGCGCGCCGGAACGAACGCCTGACGATCGTCGGCGCGACCAGTGGCGACACCGGCAGCGCGGCGATCGATGCGGTCGCCGGGCGCGAGCGGATCGACATCTTCATGCTCCACCCGAAAGGCCGGGTGAGCGACGTGCAGCGCCGGCAGATGACCACCGTCAAGGCGCCCAACGTCTACAACGTGGCCATCGACGGCAGCTTCGACGATGCCCAGGCGATGGTGAAGCGGATGTTCGGCGATGCTGACATGACCGGCCGCTTCCACATCAGCGCGGTCAACTCGATCAACTGGGCCCGGCTGATGGCGCAGGTGGTCTACTACTTTGCCGCCGCGCTCCAGCTCGGTGGACCGGAGCGCAAGGTCGCCTTCAGCGTGCCGACCGGCAACTTCGGCGACGTTTTCGCCGGGCACGTCGCGGCGCGGATGGGGCTCCCCATCGAACGGCTGATCGTCGCCACCAACGTCAACGACATCCTCCACCGCGCGCTGTCGGCGGGCGACTCCTCGGCCGCCACGGTGCCGCCGCCCGCCGCCGCATCGATGGACATCCAGGTCAGTTCCAACTTCGAGCGGCTGCTGTTCGACGTCGGCGGCCGCGACGGCCTGGCGCTGGCCGAGCAGATGCGCGGCTTCGAGGCCTCGAAGGCGATGCGCCTGACCAACGCCCAGCGCGAAGGCGCCGCTGCGCTGTTCACCAGCACGCGCGCCGACGCCGACCAGATGAGCCAAGCGATGCGCTGGGCCTGGGAAGCGTGCGACGGCGAAGTGATCGATCCGCACACCGCGATCGGCCTCCACGCCGCGCGCGAGGCGGACCTGCCGCGCGAAGTGCCGGTGGTCACCCTCGCCACAGCCCACCCGGCGAAGTTCCGCGACGCGGTCGAGCGCGCCACCGGCACGCGCCCGTCGCTCCCCGCGCGCGTCGGCGATCTCTTCAAACGCGACGAACGTTATGTCGAGCTCCCCGGCGATTACGCCGCGGTCGCCTCCTACGTCGCGGAGCACGCAGCCTCTAGCGGGTAGACAACACCGTCAGACTGTCGCCAGACCGGCCACGCCGCGACTCTCTATGGCCATGCCGGTGTTCACGGTCGTCGCCGGTTCGATCAGGATGACTTCGCAGGTTTCGGTCAGGGCGACGGGGCAGTGCTCGACGCCGTGCGGAACAACGATGAACTCGCCAGCCTCGATCACTTCCTCGCGATCGCGGAAGCGCATCAGCAGGCGGCCCTTGTGGACCAGGAACAGCTCGTCCTCGCACTCGTGGAAGTGCCAGGTGAACGATCCCTGGAATTTGGCCAGCTTGATCTGCATCTCGTTGACCTGCCCCGCCACGCGCGGCGACCATGGGTCGCTGAAGCTGGCGAAGGCGGCATCGAGGCGCTTCTTGCCGAAGGGCGAAAGGTGACCGTTGAGGTCCGCCACGTCGCGAAGGATGGCGGTGAGCTGCCCTTCCAGGCCCGCGCCTCCGGCCAGATATTTGCCGTCAAGGGCGGCCGTGCCGATGGTGAAGCCCGCGGCACCGGCCTTGTGCACCGCGCCGATGCGATCGGGGTCGGCGATCGAGCCGGCGACGATCACTGGCTTTCCTGCCGCCTCACACACCGCCGCGATCAGGGCCGGCACATCCTGGTTGGGCGAGCGGTAGGCCAACAGGTCAAGCCCGTGCACCCCCTCGCGCGAAGCGATGTCTCGGGCGCTCGCCGCAACTTCCTCGATCGTGCCTTCGAGAACGCTGGGATGCCCGACGATGTGGCCGGGGAACGGGTAATAGCGCAGCGTCGTGCCCGCCAGCACCGGAAGGACGTCATCGACCCTCGTTCCGCCGAGCAGGATATCCACCCCGATGTCCACCGCCGCCCTGGCCGAGGCCACTTCGGTCTCGCGATCCAGCGAAACGACCTCGAGGTAGGACGTCGCTCCCTTGGCCTTGATCGCCGCGTTGAGCGCTGTCAGCTCAGCCACTGGAACGCCAACGTCTTTGAACCCGATGTGTCGCACCCCGAGCGACAAGGCGGTGTCCAGGTGTGTCATCGCATCCGACACCGTGCGGTCGTCGCGGGTGAGCATGAAGATGAAGCGAAGGCCCATTACGCAGGTTCCTCCTATTGCGCGCGCGCGCCGGCAAGCCGGTGGGCATAGCGGATGGCGGTGGCGAGGCTGCTGGGATTGGCGATGCCCTTGCCCGCGATGTCGAAGGCGGTGCCGTGATCGGGCGAGGTCCGCACGAACGGCAGGCCCAACGTGATGTTCACACCTTCCTCGACACCGAGATACTTGACCGGGATCAGCCCCTGATCGTGGTATTGCGCGACTACCACGTCGAACCGTCCGCGGCGGGCCTGCATGAACACCGTGTCGCCCGGCCAAGGCCCGCTGGCGTCGATGCCCTCGGCCCGCGCGGCCTCGATCGCGGGACCGATGATCTCGATCTCCTCGCGGCCGAACAGCCCGCCCTCGCCGGCATGGGGGTTGAGCCCGGCGACTGCAACGCGTGGGCGTTCGATACCCAGCGCGACGCAACCCTGGTGCGCCAGACGGATAGCGGCCAGTTCGATCGTCTTGTCGATCCGTTCGATCGCCTCGCGCAGCGAACAGTGGATAGTGACGAGCACGGTCCTCACGTCCTCGTTCGCCAGCATCATCGCCACCCGCTCGGCGCCGCCGAACTCGGCCAGCATCTCGGTGTGGCCCGGAACGGGTACGCCGGCGGCGGCCAGCGCTTCCTTGTGGATGGGTGCCGTAACCAGGCCGCTAACCCGGCCGGTCTTCGCCAGTTCGATGCCCTCGCGGATGGCGGCGAAGGCGGCGCGGCCGCTCACCGCCGATACCTCTCCTACAGGGAAGGGGCCTTCGCCCCCCGTTTCGACAACCTCGATCCGCTGGCCACCGCCAACCGATTTCTCGATGCCGGCGAGCGCGACGACCTCGTGGTCAGGGGCATAACACTCCGCCATTGCGCGGATTACCTCGAGGCTTCCGAGCACAACGCAGCGCGGCAACCCCTTGCCCGCAAGCGCCTTCACGACGATCTCCGGCCCGATTCCCGAAGGATCGCCCATGGAGATGGCGAGGGGGCGCGTGCCGCTCATAGTTCCAGTTCCTCTTCCTGACCGATTAATCGATCCGCCGCGCTCGCAAGCGTGTCATCGTTTCCAAAGCCGCCGGCCTTCATCCCCAGCAGCAGCTTCCGGCCCGCGAGTTGTGCAAGTCCGATCGGAAAGCCCGGCTCGATCTCGCCCAACAGATCGAACTGCCCGATCTCGAGGCTGTCGAGGATCGCGTTCATCGTGTCACCGCCCGTGGCGAGGAGCGCACCGAATGTGCCTTCGCCCAGAGCGAGCGCTGCATTGCCCGTGAGCGCGGCCAGGACTCTCGCGGGATTGTCGCCACGCCCAACCGGTGCACGAAGCACGGTAATATCCCGCCGCCCGCGCACCGCATCCGCCTGTCGATGGCTGACGCCGTTGGCGCTGCCGACCACCACGAGAAGCCTGCCCTGGCAACGCACCGGCATGGTCGGGCGTCGCGATTCCGGCGCGAACCGCTTTGCCAGCGCGTGCGCCATGCCGGGCGAGCCGACCCAGAGAATCTCCTCAGGCTGATCGATTTCGGCGACCTTCCGGTCCAGTTCGTCCTGGCTCTGCGCGTCGAGAAGGATTGTGTCGCGCGCCTCCGCGGGGATCAGGTCCGCCAGATTGGCGGTTCGTGCCGGGTGGACCGGGTCGCGCCCGTAAGGTGAACGGTCGACCGGAACGCCATCGACCAGCTGAACGCCCCCCTCGGTGGTCCGGCGCATCTCTGGGAACGCGGGAGCGAAGACCAGGCGCCGGCGTCCCGACCCGCGCAAGGCGGCGCAGATCTCGGCCCGGACGTGCCCACGCAACGTGGAATCGACTGTCTTGTACAGTACGCCGGTGCCGCAAAGCTCGGCGGCGGCAGCGGCCGTCTGGCGAGCCGCATTCTCTTCGCCCATCGATCGCGAAGCCACGTCCACCGCCAGCACTTGTGCATGCCCAAAAGGTGCTGCCCGCCGTCCGACGGACGCGGAGAGCCCGCGGGAAACGAACGGTCCGGCGCCGTCAGCCGCGCTTGTGAGGTCGTCGGCCAGGATCGCGATGTTCGGGTTACCGTCTGGTGACATGCACTCAAGATGCGTCTCACACCCTTCCGGGCACAAGCGATTGTTTCCTACCCAATTCGGTGACATGAGATTACCAATGAGACGGTCCGACCTGCCGAGCCTGGACGACTTGCGCGCCTTCGAGGCGACCGCGCGGCTTGGTTCCGTCCGCGCCGCTGCCGACGAACTGGCGTTGACGCACGCCGCGGTCAGCCGACGCAACACAAGGCTGGCAGGCCAGATTGGAGCTGCGCTGTTCGAACGCGATGGCCGTGGGCTCCGCACGACTGCTGCCGGCGACCTCCTGCACGAAGCCTGCCGCCGAAGCTTTGCGGACCTTGGCCGGACCATTGCATCCATCAAGGAAAGGGAGAAGTCGCCGTCAGGCGTGATCCTCCTTTCCTGCGAACGTTCGGTGGCCATGCGCTGGCTGATCCCGCGCCTGAGCCTTTTCCAGGACGCGCACCCCTCGATCGCCGTCCACCTCTCGGTTGGCGGCGGCACCGTGGAAAAGGGCATCGGGCGTGATGTGCTGGCCTTGCGCCGGCTCGATTTTCCCATTCCCGAAGGGTGGCAGGCCGATCCTCTCTGGCCCGAACGGGTCGGCCCCGTGATGACCTTCGAGCTAATCGAGCGCTTTAGCAGCGGCAACTACATCGCCCTGGCGGCGCGCACCCGTCCCGACGCATGGGCCCACTGGTTGAGCGCTAATCCTGAAACACCGCGGCCTCGCGAAGTGCGCATCCTCGACCATCACTTCCTCATGGTGGAAGCCGCGTGCGGAGGCCTGGGAGTGGGCCTAGCGCCGCGCGTCCTGGCGGTCGACGATGTGGAACGCGGCCGACTTGTCGCCCCGTCCGGCTTTCAGGCGGACGGCACACGATACGGCTTGCTGCATGGCGCACAAAGCCCGCTGAGCGAAGATGCCGCCCTTCTTCGCGACTGGATTCGCAACATGTCGATCGATCTCTGATCTGCAGCGGTGTTCATTCCTGGCGGAGGTGCCCCTGCCGCGCTGCCAAGCGGCCACTTCCCCGATCGGCCGAGCAGTCTAACGCTCGGCGATCTCGCGCACTGCCGCGATGGCTGCGTCGACGGCGCGACGGTCGACGTCCAGATGGGTGACCCAGCGCATTCGCCCGCCCGGCCAGAAACTCGCCGCGATGCCGCGCTCGCGCAAGGCCTCGGAGAGGCGTGTCGCCAGGTCAGGTGCCAGATCGACAAACACCACATTGGACTGCGGCGGCGTCACCGTCAGGCCTTCGATTCCTGCGAACCCGTCCGCGAGCGCCTGGGCGTTGGCGTGGTCCTCGACCAACCGGTCGATATGATGATCGAGCGCGTGGAGCCCTGCCGCTGCGATGATTCCCGCCTGCCGCATTCCCCCGCCGAGCATCTTGCGCCACCTGCGCGCGCGGGCGATCAACGCGCCATCTCCGACGAGCACCGAGCCCAGCGGCGCCCCGAGGCCCTTCGACAGGCACAGGGACACGCTGTCGAAGCCCTCTGCCAGGCTGCCCACGTCAACCCCGAGCGCTGCGGCCGCGTTGAACAGCCGGGCACCGTCGAGGTGTGCGGCGAGCTTCCGCTCCCGAGCGAACTCGACGACCTGTGCCATGTACTCCCGCGGCAGTACCCGTCCCGCAAAGGTGTTCTCGATGGTGACCAGGCGCGTGATCGCAAAATGCGGATCGTCGTCCTTGAACGCGGCGTGGAGGTCCTCGATCGGGATCGTACCGTCGGGCCTGACCGGCAAAGGCTGAGGCTGGACCGAACCGAGCACGGCAGCGCCGCCGGCTTCCCAGAGGTAGGTATGCGCGCCGGCTGCGCAGAGATATTCCTCGCCGCGCTGACAATGGCTCATGATCGCGGCGAGATTGGCCATGGTGCCGGTCGGCAACAGAAGCGCCGCATCCTTGCCGAAAATCGCGGCGACACGGGACTCCAGCGCCTTGACGGTAAAATCGTCTCCCAGGACATCGTCGCCGACCTCAGCGGCCGCCATCGCCGCGCGCATCTGCTGAGTGGGCCGCGTGACCGTGTCGGAGCGAAAATCGAGGCGAATGGCGCCGGATTGCATGATCGAGGTCCCTGTCGATTTGGCTTCTTTGGTAACACTAACGCAAGGGTGGATGCCGAACTATCGATATAGATTCACGCATTTTGGTGATCCTGAGTCACTGATACGATTTTCGGTTGCACCAGCCGAACGAGAGTGGATTGCCGGCCGATAGGTCATCGGCCCAGTGTTCAAGGACGCGCGGCGTGGAACCGTAGGTTCCACCGTCTGACAAGGGCTTGGTGCGATCAATCATCCCGTCCAAATCCCGAACATCTTCCGAAACTATGGATGATTACGGTGCATTCTATCGCGCGCACGATGCAATTGAGGGGCGATCGGAATTTCGCTTCCGTGTTTCAGGCACCGAGGTTCGTCAAACAATGTCGCCCCAAGTCGAACGCATCCACAGTGACGAGCGGCTTCCGGCCGAGGCCGACGTCGTGATCGTCGGCGGAGGCATCCTCGGCGCGGCGGCGGCCTACTTCCTGGCCAAGCGCGGCGTCTCGGTGGCCCTGCTCGAAAAGGGCTACATCGCCTGCGAACAGTCGAGCCGGAACTGGGGCTGGTGCCGCCAGCAGAACCGCGACCGACGCGAACTGCCGCTTTCGGTGATCTCGATGCGGCTGTGGGACGAGCTGACGCGGGAAATCAACCGGGACCTCGGATTCCGGCGCTGCGGCCTTGTTTACGCGACCCACGACGAGGCGGTGCTCGCCGGTTGGGAGAGCTGGCGCGAGATCGCCCGGGAACATGATGTCGACACCAAGGTGCTGAGCCGGGCGGAAGTGGCCGCGCGCGTTCCCGAAGCGCGCGACAAATGGGTCGGCGGGACCTATTCGGAACGGGACGGAAAGGCTGAACCCGCCCTCGCCGCGCCGGGTATTGCCGAAGGCGCCAGAGCTCTGGGCGCGACGATCCACCAGGAGTGCGCCGCGCGGGCCATCGAGCTGGCGAATGGCAATATTGCGGGCGTGCATACGGAAAAGGGCTACATCAAGACAAGCGCGGTGCTGTGTGCCGCCGGGGCATGGTCCTCCCGCTTCCTTCGGCCGCTCGGGATCAGTTTTCCGCAGGCGAGCATCCGCCAGACCGCGTTGCGGTCCACCCCGACAATCAACATCGGCGAGGCGGTTTCCACGCCCTACTGCACGATCACGCGCAGGCTGGACGGCAGCTACACGCTTGCAATCAGTGGCAAGGCGAACCTCGAGATCACGCCGCAGGCTATCCGCTACAGCCTCGAATTCATGCCGCAGTTCATGCGCCGCCTGAAGAACGTCAGGCTCGGTGTTGGAAAGTCATTCGTTTCCGGGTCGGATTCGCTGCAGGCGCTGCTGACCAACGACGACCGCATCTTCGAACGCAATCGCGTGCTGGATCCTCCGCCGCTGAAATGGCTAGTCGGACAGGTCGTGGAAAGCGTCCAGAAGACCTTTCCTCAACTCGGCGAGATCACGATCGACAGCGCCTGGGGCGGTTTCGTCGACTGCACGCCGGACGCAGTGCCCGTGGTTTCGAAGGTGGACGGAGTGGGCGGCCTCGTCCTCGCGGCGGGTTGCTCGGGGCACGGTTTCGGCTTGGGCCCGGGGCTCGGCTATCTGGCGGCAGAGCTGGTCGCAAACGACACGCCCTGCGTCGATCCCACACCGTTCCGGCTGTCGCGTCTGGTAGACGGGTCGAAGCTGGACATCGCCGCCATCTGACGACAGGACCCTGCGACCAGCCAACCCCGTTGGATCAATAGCCGCGGGAGCGGTCTACCACGCCGACGAGGGGCTCGTTGCGCTGGTGCCGGCGAATATTGTCGAGCAGGACCGGTGCGGCCGTTTCCGGTTGGGTCATGCTCGCGACATGCGGCGTCAAAAACACGCGGGGGTGCGCCCACAATGCATGCTCCGGCGGAAGCGGTTCGGTTTCCGTGACATCGAGTATGGCCCTGCTCAAATGACCGCTGTTCAAGACAGTCAGCAGGTCGGCTTCGACCAGATGAGGCCCCCGCGCGACATTGATGATCGACGCGCCTTGAGGCAGGGCTGAGAAGGCCTTGTTGTTCAATATGCCCGTGGTGCTCGACGTCAGCGGGAGCAGGCACACAAGAACGTCGCATCCACTCAGGAACTCTTCGAACTGTTCAATGCCCGCGAAGGTCTCCACGCCGATGGTCGGGCGCGGGGATCGGTTCCAGCCCCGCAGGCCGAAGCCAAAGCTGCGCAGCCTGTCGAGCACGGCAAGACCTAGCACACCCATGCCCATCACCCCAATTGTGCGGGAGGAAGCGGGCGGAACTTCCAGAGGATTCCATTCTCGCGATCTGTTGGCCTCTACATATTCGAAGAAGTCCCGGTGAAGAGCGAGAATGGCAAGGCTGACGTATTCAATCATGCCGTCGATGATCCCCGGCTCGACCATGCGGACCAGCGGGACATGAGCGGGCACCACGGAAAAATCGACGTGATCGACGCCGGCGCCGGACGAGAACAGGACTTTCAGTTGCGGCAAGGCAGTCACAAATTCGCGCGGCGCCTGCCAAGCGATCAGATACTCGATCTCATCGAGGTTGCCTGCATCTGGCCAAACTCGAAAATCGAGGTCGGGGGCGTGCTTGGCGAAGAACTGCGCCCAGGCCGCGGCACGCGGGGCATCGGAGCGATAGAGAATCGCCATTCACCATCCCCCAACCCAGCCGTCAAACAGCCCATCCGGAAGCGGATCATGGTCAGCACCGCGCAGGAAATCGAAGTCGCAGCCGAGGTGGGCCTGCTCGATGTGGCGAGTGTACAGCGCGCGATAACCGCGGGTGTGGCGAAGCCCCGGTGCCCGCCACTCGGCGCGTCGGCGCTCGAGCTCGTCCCCGTCCACCAGCAGATCGAGCCTCCGCTCCGCGAGATTGAATTCGATCAAGTCCCCATCGCGAACCAGCGCCAGCGGGCCGCCGACAGCCGCTTCCGGAGAGACGTGCAGGATGGCGGCCCCGTAAGCGGTGCCGCTCATTCGCGCGTCCGATATGCGCAACATGTCGCGCACGCCTCGCGCCAAAAGGTGGCGGGGCAGCGGCAGCATGCCCCATTCCGGCATGGCCGCACCCACCGGCCCGGCGTTGCGAAGGATCAGCACGCTGTTCTCGTCAATGCCTAGCGCGGGATCGTCGATCCGATCGGCGATCGTCTGCACATCTTCGAAGACAACGGCCCGGCCGCGGTGATTGAGGAGGCGGGCTTCCGCGGCGCACACTTTCATGACCGCGCCATCGGGGGCAAGATTGCCCCGCACGACCGCCAAGGTCTCTCCTGCACGAACGGGCTTATCGAGCGGACGGATGACGTCCTCGTCGAGTATTTCGGCCGCCGAAGCGATATCGCCGATCGTCTGGCCGCCGACCGTGGGGGCGTCCAGGTGGAGTAGCGGGGCCAGCCTCTTGAGTAGCGCTGGCACCCCGCCTGCGGCCATCAAGCGCTCGGTCAGATGTTCGCCAGCCGGCTGAACGTTGGCAATCAGCGGGACCTGACGGCCAATCTCGTCGAACCGGTCCAGGGTCAGGTCCACGCCGGCGCGGCCGGCGATCGCCAGAAGGTGGATGATCGCATTTGTCGATCCGCCCACAGCGCAAAGCAAGGTGATCGCATTGTCAAACGCGCGCCGGTCGAGCAGGGTGCGCCCCGGCTCGGCCGCGGTGGCGAGACTCACGCTGCGGCGACCCACCTCCCGCGCGAGTTGGTTGCGGCGGCGGTCCACGGCAGGCACGAGGCTGCTGCCCGGCAGGGCAATTCCCAGTGCTTCTCCGATGACCGCCATTGAGGACGCGGTGCCCATTTCTGCGCAGTGGCCCACCGTTCCCATAACGTTGCGTTCGAACTCGGCGAACTCCCCTTCGGCGAACTCACCCGCGCGCAGCCTGCCGACCATTCGCCAGACGCCTGTCGCGTTGGCGAGATCTCCGCCGGTCGCCGAACGCGGCGTCGCAGGGCCGCTCGCAAGAAAGATGAACGGCACACCCGCGCTGACTGCTCCCATGACGAGAGCCGGCTGGGTCTTGTCGCATCCACCCAGCAGCACCACCGCGTCGAAGGGATAGGCGCGAATGCACTCTTCCACCTCCATGGCCAGGAGATTGCGGAACGGAAACGAGGTCGGCTTGATGATGTTTTCGCTAAGCGACATCAGCGGCGCCTCGAACGGGATTCCGCCTGCCTCTATGATCCCGGTCCGCGCGTCCTCTGCCAGGACGCGCAGGTTCATGTTGCATGGGTTGATGTCGGACCAGGTGTTCAGGATGCCGACGACCGGGCGCTCCATCAGATCTTCACGGGTCCAACCGGCAGCCGCAAGCGTGGAGCGATGAATGAAACCGGGCAGGTCGTCCTTGCGGAACCAGCGTGCGCTGCGCAGCGCCGTCTTGCCTGCTGACTTTCCCGAATCGCTCCTATCGTCGATCATCTGTGTTGGTTCTCAAAATTTTCTGCCGCGACCTGACTAGGCTGGTAAAGCGGGGCATACCGCGTGCTTTTCAGGGGTATGCGGCTTCCCACCCGCACATCTCTACCTGCAATCGGAATCTTATGCCGCCCCGCTGCGTCAGTATTGAGCCCGCAAGACCGTCGCATTTTCGCGGTGCGGAACGATCAACGGGAAGGGTTTCCGATGAGCCAGTTTAGACCCAAGTACATCACATTCGACTGCTACGGCACTTTGACAGACTACCAGATGGGGCCGCTGGGTCGTCAGCTGTTTTCCGACCGTATTGCGTCGGATCGGATGGAAGCCTTCCTCGCAGATTTCAAGGCATACCGGCTGGACGAGTGTTTTGGCGACTGGAAACCGTTGCACGAAGTTGTTCGGAATTCCGTGGAGCGCCTCTGCCGCAAGTGGAACGTGGAATTTCGGGAGGCGGATGCATCCGAAATCTACAGGGCCATTCCAACCTGGGGCCCCCATGCGGACGTTCCCGAGGGCCTTGCCAAGGTCGCCAAGGAAATTCCGCTGGTGATCCTTTCCAACGCGGACAATGCGCAAATCCACGATAACGTCGCCAAGCTCGGCGCCCCGATCGCGCACGTGTTCACCGCAGAGGATGCGCAGGCCTACAAGCCGCGGCTGCAAGCTTTCGAGTACATGTTCGACCAGCTCGGGTGCTCACCTGAAGAGGCCATGCATGTCTCTTCCAGCTACCGGTACGATCACATGTCCGCTTGCGACCTGGGCTACGGTGCGCGCGTCTTCGTGGCGCGGGGACATGAGCCTCGCCTGCCTCATTATGCCACCCATGAGATTGCGGACATCGGTGGTCTTGCCGGGGTCGTAGGTCTCTGAACAGGCCCGGCAGGCTCTGCGGGCCTCTACGGCGCGGCGGCACCTTCGCCAGTGAGACTCTGCTGCCGGCCGCGGACCGGATCGTCCCTCAGAAATCCGCCACCTGAATTCTCTTGCCGCGGTCGAAGCGCGCGAGGGAGTAGGGCAGGGGGTCGACGATCGGGGTCTGTCCGGTTGCTATGTCGGCTATCAGGTGGCCCGAGCCCGGTCCGATGCCGAAGCCATGGCCGCTGAAACCGGCCGCCAGGATGAAGCCCGGAACCGCAGGTATATGGCCGATGACCGGCACGCCGTCGGGGGTGCTGTCGACGAAACCGGCCCAACCACCGACCCGCGGCGCGGTTTCCAGCGCCGGAACCAGCGCAGCCGCGCGCCTGCGCAGCGCAGCCATGCCGCTCTCGTCCACCTTTGGATCCAGAATTCGCATCCTTTCCATCGGGGTTTGACGATCCAGCCGCCAGTGCGTCACACTCTCGTGACCAGTGCGAACCGCTTCCAGCCCACCCGGGGAAAGCTTGCGCCAGCGGCGGTAGAACATCGGCAGGAATTCGCGCGAGAAGCGGATGAATTGCGCGGTTGGATCGACGCGCGCACGGCCGCTGGCCGCGAGCACGTGGCATCCCTCGCCGCGACGCGTGATCGCCACGGAGTTGCTGTAGAATGCGTCGGGCAAGGCGATGCCGGCGGTCGAGACAGCGACGATCGACTGGCGGACCGCCGCTTGGGGGAATCGTATCCCAAGCTGGTGGCAGAAGCTGGAGGCCCAGGCACCTCCCGCCATGATCGCCAGCGGCGTGCGGATCGTGCCCTTCTCGGTCACGACGCCGCTCACAGCCCCGGCCGTGGTCTCGATGCCGCGCGCGGCGCAGGTCTGGTGGACCGTCCCGCCCAGTTTCATCAGCGCCTTGGCCACCGCGGGCGCGGCCAGGCCGGGATTGGCGGTGCCGTCGGTCGGGGAGTGTACGCCTCCCCGCCAGGGCTTGCCCGTGAAGCGGGCGCGATCGCTCGCTTCTTCGCTCGATAACATGTGTGTGGTGACGCCGACGGTCTTCGCGAACTCGCGCCACCGCGCCCAGGTGGTGAGTTCTTCCTCATCGTCGCTCACGTAGAACAGGCCGCAGCGCCTGAAGCCGGTATCCTCGCCGCTGTCCTTAGAAAACCGTTCCCACAGGTCGAGGCTCTTGGTGGCGATCGGCAATTCGCGCGCGTCGCGATTCTGTTGGCGGCACCAACCCCAGTTGCGGCTCGACTGCTCGCCCCCGATCACGCCCTTCTCGACGAGCGCCACCTTGAGCCCACGCTGGGCGAGATAGTAGGCGCTGAAGACGCCGATGATTCCGCCCCCGATGACGACGGCGTCGGCCTCGTTCGGAAGCGCCGGCGAAGAGTCAATCAGCCGCAGTGGTGTTGGCACGGCAGGCTCCCATGATGAGACGAGACGATGACGTGCGCGGGGCGCACAATTGCCCCGCCTTCGGCGTCGGATCGAGGATGACCCAAGCCGGAGAGGCGGGCGCTGCGGCCGAAAGGAAGACGATCGTCGGACACGGCAAAGCCGTTCGCAGTGGTAAGGTCCGGCGCGCCTGAAGGGAGGGCTGATGTCGCGGTGGTCGGAGCAGCCTTCACCGCTCGTTTGCTCGCGCTGCCGCCGACGACGAAGGGCACCCGCCGGCAAGGCTCCATCATCATGCGGTCCGTTCTTCCGCCGAGCTGGCGATCGCGATCGCGTCGATCTCGACCAGATAGCCATAGTGCAGCTCGGGCACGGGCACGACCGTTCGCGCCGGCCGCGCTGCGCCCATGACTTCGGCGTAGATGGCATTGAATCGCGGCCAGTTCTCGACCCCGACGATGTATGCGGTGACCTTCAGAATGTCCGAGACCCCGGCTCCGGCCGCTTCGACTGCCGCTAGCACGTTCGCCAGCGCCTGACGCACCTGGACCTCGAACTCGTCATCGCAGGTGTGCGACCCGTCCGCGCGGATGCCGAGCTGCCCGGCTGTGAAGATGAGCTTACCCGAGCGCGCGGCATGGCTGTAGTGGCCCCCGGCCGGGGCGAGGGTTTCGGGCACCAGCGTTTCGACTTTCGCGTTCATCGCCGTCACCACCCCCGCATGCGCGGCCAGGAGGCCACGATGTCGCGGCTGCCGCTCTCGACCACGCTGTAGGTATCGTGCTGGGCGCCGGTGGCGCAGGCGTGGTTCGGCAGGATCCGCACCCGAGTTCCGATTGGCAGATCCGGAAGGGCGGCGCGGCTCCCCGGCCGCAGCTTGACGATGCCATGTTCCTGGCTCGCATCGGCGACGATCAGATCCCCGAACGGGACCCCGTCGATATCGCAGACCAGGCCATAGCCCTGGTCTACTGGATGGCTCTGCGTGCCGCGATCGCGCGACATCGCCATCCACCCGGCATCGATCAGAATCCAGCCCCTCTCCGGGCGATGGCCGATCACCGTGGCGAGAACCGACGGGGCAATGTCGTCGATCGCGCAGACGCCGATGCCGTACATCACCAGATCGAAGAAGATAAAGACGCCGGCGCGGACTTCCGTCACGCCCCCCAGGCTCTCGGCGAAATGCGCGGTGGGAGTGGATCCCACGCTCACGACAGGCGAGGCGTGGCCGTTTTGCCGGAGCACGCGCGCTGCTTCCACGGCGGCGGCGCGTTCGCCTTCGGCTGCCTCGGCCAGACCCACACCGCCGCGGCAGGCATAGGATTCGCCGGCGTGTGTGAGAACTCCGCGCAGCTCGACCCCGCCTTCGTGCAGGATGTCCGCAATCGTCAGGAGAGCGGGGTCATTGGGCAGCAGCCCCCCCCGATGCCCGTCGCAATCGATCTCGATCAGCACGGCCGGCATCGCGCCGCCGTCTTGCGCCGCTTCGGTCAGGGCGCGGGCCTGTTCGACCGAATCGATCAGCACCCCCAGGTTCACCCCCTGTGCCACAAGGTCCCGTGCCCGCGCGATCTTGTCGGGCGCGAGGCCGACAGCATAAGTTACGTCCGTGAAGCCGGCCCGGGCAAAGTGGTCCGCCTCCGCCAGTGTCGAAACAGTGATCGGGCCAAGCCCCTCGGGGAAGAGCCGGCGCGCCGCATCGACGGACTTGGCGGTCTTGACGTGCGGGCGAAGCTCCACACCGAAGCGGTCGAGGCGCTCCCTCAATCGACGGATATTCCGATCGACTTTGGCAACGTCCAGAACCAGCGCGGGCGTCGCGACGGTTTCCAGTGCGGCGCCATCGGTCACTGGCGCTTTCTTGAGGAGGATTTCGACCATCGTGGTTCCTTTGCGGGCCCGTTCAGCCGAGCGACTGGTTGGAGAGCGCGAACAGCGTAGCGGCTGCGCTGCGTTCCGGCGGTGTGCCGAGCGTCATCGCGACCACCCGGCCGACGCAAGGCAGGCCGATTGTCGACAGCCACGGCGACAGATCGGAGGCAGAGGTCACGTCGATGCGCACGAAGTTGCCGACATGTGAGGCGGCGAGCTCCGCGATCAGAGACCGGGCGTCTTGCGCGTCGGCGGCCACGACGGGGCCGATGACCACGCCGCGGCCCCAAGTCCGCACGCAGGCATAGCCAGAGAGGCGGCCTGCGCGCTCGATGCCGATAAAGCTGCCGGTTTCCAGCAGCGCATCGACGAGCACCCTCCGATCCATGCCGCTCGCCGCCATGTCGAGATTTTCGATTGAGCGAAAGTCCGCGTGCGTGAGACGCCGGAGCGCTGCCGAATCGTCGGCCGCCGGTGCGCGCGCGAGCACGGTCTGATGCTGGAGAACGTGGCCATGCGCCACGAAGCCGAGTCGCGTGTAAAGGTCGAGGCCCTCTTCAGTCGAATTGAGTATGATCGTCCGCCCTGCGGCATCCGCCAGGATCGCGTCCATGATGGCCCGGCCGATACCCCGGCGCTGCGCCGAAGGGGCGACGATGATCATGCCAACCGAGGCATGACGCTCGCCATAGGGCCACCACAGGCCGGTGCCGATCAGCCGCCCGTCGTCCTCCACGGCAAATCCGCGGCCCAGCCGATGCGCGATCTGCCAATCTTCCAGGCGATAGGGCCATTTCAACGCGCGCGAGAGTTCCAGCGCCTGGGGGAGATGATCGTCCCGCAGCGCGATTGGGGCGGGGCTCGCCGCCAATCCCTTCCCGGTATTGGAAACTGCCATCGCCTCCTCCATCGCTCTAGGCAGTCGGCCGGTGCGTCGCATAGACCTTCTTGACGTGGACCTCGCTCTGCCACGCGCACCCTTCGCCCCGGACGAAAAGAATGACGTCGCCGGCTGCGAACGTGACCCGTCCGCCGTCGTCGTAGAAGCTCACGCTGCCCTCGAGCAGGTGCATAAGCTCTATATGCCGGTAAGGCATCTGGAGCCGGTGGTAGGGAGTTGAATCCCAGATGCCGCAGCCGAACTCGCCGCTGGCGGAGCGATAGTCGGAGTGACTACGGCAGGATGGTGTCGGCCCTATCAGCAGCTCCGGGAGCGGCGGATTGGAGGGAGAGAGAGTTGCATCCTCGTCGATCCTGAGCGGCTCTCTGGCGTCTCCAGGCGCGGACGCGGGGGCACTTGCGATGATCGCCAGCGTTCCTTCGGGCGCGGTCCATTCGAATGTCGTGCCGGCCGGGACGACGCCGCTTTGACCTTCGTTCAGCACTATACGCCCGGCGCTGGCGGCGATCTCGATCCTGCCGCTCAGCACGATGACGAATTCGTCCGCCGCAAGCGACCGGACCTCGCCGCTGCCAAGCGGGGCAACGGCCGCAACGCTGGCTGCCGCGTCCGCGAAGGCCGGTTCGGCACGCCCCTTGATCCAGTCGTTCGAGGCCGGCGTGCTGGCTGCGTAGGCGCGAAGGTCGACCACGGCTCCGACGCGCGCCTTCTGAAGGACAGAGGTCACAGCCGCACCTCCTCCGGCAGCGCGCCCAGCGACGATTCGATCAGCGGATTGGCAAAGACCTTCATTGTGACTCCCGTCAAAGCGGCTCTTGGTTTGTGTGACCAGCTTTGCCGCTTCACGCGAAGGAGTTGCACCTTATGTTGGCCTTTGGATCGTGCAGAGCGAACCCAATCCGGCCCGCGTGCAGCATAATCTGCTTTCCGGCCGCGCAGAACAGCGTGCCGCGGACTTGAGTACGGTGCAGCGAGATGCCATTAAATGTTCGGCTGCAATGTTCGGCATTCGGTGCGCCTCGCCGATGGGAAGGGGCGACAAACGGTCATGGGAGCATCGGCCGGGTGCGTGTCAAAGTTATCTTCTTGCTTCGAGCACTGGCAGCGCTTTCGCTGATGCTGATGCCTCTTGGCATGCCTGCGGCGGCCCTTGCGCCATCTGCCGCAGAGGCTGTGACGGGCCATTGCGCCGGGCACAGCGAACCGGGGAAAGCCTCGCCCGTGTCGGAGAGGCACTGCGCTGCCTGCGCAGCCATTCCGGCCGTCGGCCCGCCCTTGTCCGTTGCGGCACCCGCACCGCGCGCGCCTTTGATTGATAAGACCGGCCCGGTCTTGCCGGGGCTTGAGATCGAGACCGCCACACCCCCTCCCAGGAACGCCTGAAGCGCGATTTTTTTTGGCAGCTTCGCAGGTGCGTGGCGCGTGTGCGTCTGCACGTCTCGGTGATTCAGACAATCGGGAAGGAAATTCCCATGAACAATCCACTTGGCCTTTCTCGGCGGAGGTTCGTCGGCGGCGGCGCCGCGGCCCTCGGCCTAGCAATCTCGCGTCCCGCGTGGGCGCGAAGCGTCAGCCACGGCACGGCCTCCAAGGACACCGGCGTTCTGACCGGCCCGAATATCGATCTCACCGTGACGGGGCAGGAATACGTCGTCGACGGCCGGCGGGGCCATTCGGTCGCGGTCAATGGATCCGTTCCGGCGCCACTCCTCCGCCTGCAGGAGGGAAGCCGCGTGCGCCTCACGGTGAACAACCACATGAACGAGGACACGTCGATCCACTGGCACGGCGTGCTGGTGCCATTCGAGATGGACGGCGTACCGGGGGTGAGCTTTCCCGGGATCAAGCCGCATTCGACCTTCGTCTATGAGTTCCCGCTCATCCAAGCCGGCACCTATTGGTATCACAGCCACAGCGGGTTGCAGGAGCAGCTTGGCCTTTACGGACCGATCATCATCGAACCGGCCGGACCCGATCCGATCGTGTTCGACCGCGAGCACCTGATCGTACTGTCCGACTGGACTTTCATGCATCCCCACGTGCTGTTCGAACGGCTCAAGCAGCAGGGTGGCTTCTTCAACCGACAAAAGCTGACGCTTGCCGAGAGGTTCGGTGGAACGGACCCCCAGTCTCCGCAAGAGCGGCAGATGTTCGCCCGAATGCGTATGGACCCGACGGACATCTCCGATATCTCAGCCGCAGCCTACCGGTTCCTGGTCAACGGCCATAGCCCGCAGGAAAACTGGACCGGCTTGTTCCGGCCCGGTGAACGCGTTCGCCTGCGCGTTATCAACGCGGCGACACAGACGATCTTCAACCTGCGTATTCCGGGCCTGCCGATGACCGTCGTCGCGGCGGATGGTGCGGACGTGCGGCCGGTCGAAGTGGACGAGCTGCAAATCGGCAATGCCGAGACTTACGACATCATCGTCGAGCCGGGCGACCAGGCATACGCCTTGATCGCCGAGACGATCGACAGGTCGGGCATGGCGATCGCCACCCTCGCGCCGCGCGCGGGGATGCGCGGCGAAGCGCCGCCGCTGCGCGAACGGCCGGTCCTCGGCATGAAGGACATGGGCATGGACCATTCCGCAATGGAACCGGCCGGAATGGATCACTCCATGGTGGACGACACCACGATGGATCACGATGCGATGGACCACTCCGCGATGGACCACTCCGCGATGGAACACTCCGCGATGGACCACGGCGCAATGGAACATAGCGCAATGGAACATAGCGCAATGGACCATAGCGGCATGGACAGTTCAACGATGGACCACGCGGGCATGAGTGATTCAGTCGTTCCGGCTGCCGCATCCGGCATGGCGGGCATGAGCATGCGCGACAAATCAAAGGTCGATTTCCCCGTCGGCGCGGGCGTCGACATGATCGCGCCGATGCCGATGGACCGGGTCGGCGATCCGGGCCTCGGCCTGGAGGATGTGGGGCACCGGGTGCTGACTTATCGCGACTTGGCGGCGCTGCGCCCGGGGGGCGACACCCGCGAGCCGAGCCGCACGGTGGAGATCCATCTTACCGGCAACATGGAGCGCTTCATGTGGTCGATGGATGGCCGCAAGCTATCGGAAAACCCCGAACCCTATCGCTTCGCCCGCAACGAACGCGTACGCCTGCGGCTGATCAACGACACGATGATGACCCACCCGATGCATCTGCACGGGCACTTCTTCGAGATCGTCAACGGGCAGGGCACCCTCCAGCCACAGAAGCACACGGTGCGGGTTCTGCCTGGCGGCTACGTCGATCTCGACCTGACGGCCGATGCCCCGGGCGACTGGGCGTTCCACTGCCACCTGCTCTATCACATGCACGCCGGGATGATGCGCGTCGTGAAAGTTCGGCCTCTGCAGGGAGACGCCGCATGAAGGTGCTCCTTCTCACGACCGCAATGGTCGCTGCCATTCTTGCCGGGCCGGCGCTGGCGCAGGAACACCATCATCATGAAGCCGAGGCGCCAGACCACTCCGCGCACGGTGAGCCGGTGGAGGCCGATCCCCATGCTGGCCACGTGATGCCTGCACAGGAACCCGAGGCCGATGAGAGCGCGGCGGATGCTCACAGCCACGATGGCGCCACGGCGTCTGAAGAGGTTGAGCCGTCGCCGCTCGCCGCTCCGCCGCCGGAGGCCTTCAGCGGACCGGAGTTCGCTGCCGATTCGATCTACGGCGAAACGGCCATGGCGCTCGCCCGCCGATCGGACCTGGAGACGATGCACGGCGGGACTACGGCTCACAAAGTGCTGATCGAGCGGCTTGAGGCGCAGGTCCGGCGGGGGAGAGACGCTTATCTCTTCGATGCGCAAGCCTGGTATGGCGGAGATATCGACAAGCTTTGGCTCAAGGCCGAAGGCAACGGCGGATTCGGCACACGATTGGATGAAACCGAATTGCAGGCGCTGTGGAGCCACGCGATCGGCCCGTGGTTCGATCTGCAGACCGGCGTCCGCTACGATCTCCGGCCGGGCAACGATCTCGCGCACCTCGTCGTCGGCGTTCAGGGACTGGCGCCCTACTGGATCGAGATCGAAGCCGCGGCGTTCCTTTCGGAACGCGGCGACCTGACCGCCACGATCGAAGCCGAGCACGACGCGCGAATAACGCAGCGCCTGATCCTGCAGCCGCGCGCGCAGGTCTCGCTCGCCGCGCAGGACGTTCCGCGGAGCGACCTCGGGCCGGGTGTGACCGGCGTGGAGGCTGGTCTTCGGTTGCGGTACGAGATCGTGCCGCAGTTCGCGCCCTATGTGGGGGTCGAATATCGGGCCAAGCTTGGCAAGACGGCCGATCGGGCGCGCGCGACAGGGGAGGACCCGAGCGGTCTTTCCTTTGTGGCTGGCTTGAGGGCCTGGTTCTAAGTCGGTGCGGCGGCGCTTGCTACGGCAGATGGCGCCGCCGCCTCCAAGAAAAGCGTGTTCGCCTCGGAACAGCCCCTCGATTCAGCATGAGGAAGCAACGGAACACCCCCGAAATGGCAGAATCTGGCCGAACGGCAGGATATTTTGCGCGACTGACGGGGTCGACGTTTGTCCCCGCAACTTTTCAGGAGTGAGGGTGTCTCATGGGACAGTTCAGGCCAAAGTTCATCACCTTCGACTGCTACGGCACGATGACGAACTTCCGAATGGGTCCTTTGGCCCAGGAGTTGTTCGCCGACCGTGTCCGGCCCGAGCAGATGGATGCCTTTCTCGCCGACTTCAGGGCCTATCGCCTCGACGAGGTTTTGGGAGATTGGAAGCCCTACAGCGAGGTTCTGTGCAACGCGATCGAGCGGCTGTGCCGCAAGTGGGGGCTCGAGTTCAGGCAAGAGGAAGGGCTCAAGTTTTACGAAGCAGTGCCGACCTGGGGCCCGCACGCGGACGTTCCCGAAGGGCTGCAAAAGGTCGCGCACGAAATCCCGCTCGTCATCCTTTCGAACGCGATGAACGAGCAGATCCACGAAAACGTGGCCAAGCTGGGCGCGCCGTTCGCGCATGTGTTCACCGCCGAGGACGCGCAGGCCTACAAACCGCGCCTCCAGGCGTTTGAGTACATGTTCGACGAGCTCGGCTGCTCGCCTGGAGAGACGATGCACGTCTCGTCCAGCTTCCGCTACGATCACATGTCGGCGTTTGACATGGGCTACGGTGCGCGGGTGTTCGTCAACCGCGGCCACGAGCCGTCGCTGATGCCGCACTATGCGACGCACGAGATCAAGGACATGGGTGGACTGGCGGGTGTGGTCGGCTTGTGACCGCGGCGAGCTGAATAGGCTTCGAAGCTGAGATCTGCGCGATGGTGTCGCCCATCCGAGGCTGCGCCGCGGCGCTGGCGGCCTTGCTGATCCCCGCCGGCGCCTCGGCGCAGGACCTTTCGGGCGAGATCGACCTGCTGGAGCTGCACACCGATTTCGACCAGACGAACTTGCTGATCGACGCGACGTTCGATCTCCGTCAGGGCACGCGCGGATTCGAGGTCAAGGCAACGGGAAACGGTGACGTCGGCCCGTCGATGGACGAGCTTCAACTGCAGGGGCTTTTCCTGCAGGAACTTGGGCCTTCGACGGCATTGATGGCTGGCGTGCGGCATGACTTCAGGCGCGGGCATGACGTGACCTACGCCAGCGTGGCGGTCACCCACGATTTCTTCGACGGGCTCGCGGGGGAGACTTTCGTCTACCTGTCGGAACATGGCGACCTCACTGGCTCCGGGCAGCTGGTGGCGGATGTTCCGTTGTCCGAGGGACTGAGGCTCGAACCCAGAGTCGAGCTTCTGTGGTCGGCGCAGGAGGTCCCCGGTGAGGGACTTGCCGCCGGCTTGACTCAGGTTTCAAGTTCGGTGCGATTGCGGCAGGATATCGCACCGGGTTTCGATGCCTATGTGGGCGTCATCCATGACAGACTGCTGTTCGATACGCGGACGATCGCGCGGAGCGCAGGCGAGTCGCCGCAAGCGACGCGCGGCGTGATCGGAGTGGGAACGCAATTTTAGGAAAACGGCGGCCGTGGACGCGACGCCGGGTGAAACGAAGGAACGAACACGATGACCAGACTGAACCTCAAGCTGTGGACGCTCGCCGGTGCGCTTGCGCTGTTTTCGGCCCCACCCGCGCTGGCCCATGCGAAGCTGGTGAACTCCAGTCCTGCCAACAACGCTGTCGTCACCGCCGCGCCCGCCGCGATCGTGCTCACTTTCAACGAAAAGCTTGTGGCGGCCTTTACAAAAGCCGAACTGACGATGCCCGAGCACGGCGGGATGAAAGTCAATGCCGCCAGCAAGACGTCGACCGACGGCAAGACGCTGAGCGTCACGCCCGCGCGCCCGCTCGGCAAAGGGGCTTACAAGCTCGACTGGATTGCGGCCACGGCCGACGGCCACAAGATGAGCGGCGCGATCAGCTTCACCGTCGGGTAAGTGATCGAGGGCGTCATCATCGCGCTGAGGCTGGCGCAGTATGCCGGTGCGGCCGTGCTGTTCGGGTTCGGCGCATTCTGCCTCTACGCGCCGACAGGCGATGCCTCTCATGCCTTCGCGCGCCGTGCCCGCCTGACAATGGGCGCGGCCGCGGCTGTGTTGGCGGCGGCATCGCTCGCGGCGATTGCTGCGCAGTCGGTCTTTTTCGCCGGTTCAGCGCAAGCCGGAATGTCGGGTGAAAGCCTTTCGGCCGTCGCGTTTCAGATGGGTATGGGCAAGGCCGCACTGGTGCGCAGCGCTGCGACGTTGGCCGCGCTGGGGCTATTGTTCGTGCTGCGCCCTTCCCGGGCGGCGGCGTTTCTGACGACGACTCTTGGAGCGATAGCCGCCGCAAGCCTCGCCTGGACCGGGCATGCGGGCGCTGGGGAGGGAACCGCGGGTCGTGTGCTGCTGGCGAGCGATATCGTTCACCTGCTCGCGGCTGCGGCGTGGATCGGCGCATTGGTCGGCTTCGTTGAGCTGCTGTTCGCAAGACCGACCACCGAAGAGGCGTGCAATTCGCTCCACCGGGCGCTGCATCGCTTTGCCGGCGTCGGTTCGGTGCTGGTGGCAACGCTCGTCCTTACGGGAGCCGTGAACGCCTGGATCATCGTCGGCCCGCAGGGAATCCCGACGCTGCCCGGCAGCACATATGGGCGGCTCCTGCTGCTCAAGTTAGCGCTGTTCGCGGCTATGCTTGCGCTCGCGGCGGCCAATCGGTTCCGCCTCACGCCGGCGCTGGCCGGCTCGCTCGAGCATGTCGACACGCTTCCGGCTTCCCTCCAGGCGTTGAGGCGCAGCCTGGTACTGGAAACAGCTGCGGGCACGCTGGTCCTGGTTCTGGTGGCCTGGTTCGGCACGCTGGCTCCCCCTGGAGCCTAACGCCACTTCGGCGGGTTGTTTCGCGAGAAGGCGAATGCTGCGCGAAAATGCCGTTCGCGACCGGCAAATCGGCGAAAAGCGTTGTCCGCACCTGTGCATGCTGCTCCATCGACGCCCGATCAGAGTCTGCGTGGGGAAAGGGATCGCTGATGGCAGCAACTGCCCAAGTCATTCACACGGCACACGCCTCGGCGGCTCCAGCGGTCAAGGTGGGGGTCGGCTCTCGGATCGGCTCGATCGATGCGTTGCGTGGGCTGGTCATGCTGGCGATGCTCCTCGATCATATCCGCGAGACATTCTTTCTGTGGACTCCCGTGAGTGATCCGGTCGACCCTGTCACGACCGATCCGAGTCTGTTCTTCACTCGCCTGACGTCGACCTTCTGCGCACCGACTTTCGTGGCGCTAACCGGCCTTTCGGCGTTTCTCTATGGGCAGAAGCACACGAAGCGCGAGGTCAGCTGGTTCCTGTTCAGCCGCGGCTTGTTCCTGATGGCGCTGGAAGTGACGCTGATCTCGTTCGCCTGGCCGACACAGGCGATCGAGTTTCCTCCCAGTACGCTGTGGCTCCAGGTTATCTGGGCGATCGGTCTCAGCATGGTCGTGCTGTCGGCCCTGATCCACTTGCCGCGCGGCGTGGTGCTGGCGCTCGGGCTCGGCATCGTCGCGCTTCACAACCTGCTCGACCCGATCCACGTCGGGCCGGAGTCGCCGTTTTATTACGTGTGGGCGCAGCTCCACCAGCGCGAACTGATCGACCTTGGCGGCGGAGTGGCCGCCAAGACCAGCTATCCGGTGCTCCCGTGGATCGGGCTGATCGCGCTGGGATATGCCGCCGGGCCGCTGTTCGGCAATTCCGTCACGCCCGATCAGCGCCTGCGCAGGCTTGTCGTATTTGGGTTCGGGCTGCTGACGGCTTTCGTCGCCATCCGTTGGCTCAACTTCTACGGCGATAAGCCCTGGGCTCCCGGCGAGAACTCGCTGCACACCTTGATGAGCTTTCTCTCGCTGACCAAGTACCCGCCCTCGCTGCTGTTCCTCCTTCCCACCGTGGGCGTCGGGTGCCTGCTGCTCGCCCTGTTCGAGTGGCGCAGCGACAGCCGCATCCTCCCGCATCTGGCCTACTTCGGCGGGGCGCCGATGTTCTTCTACGTCTTCCATCTCTACCTGCTGAAGGTGCTTTACAACGTCGGCTACGCGGCATGGGGCCCCAACCACGGCGAGCTGTTTGGTTTGGACAGCCTGTGGGGCATATGGCTGCTTTTCCTGCTCCTGATCGTGCCGCTCTATTACCCGACGCGCTGGTTCGCGGAGCTGAAGCAGCGGCGCAAGGACATCTGGTGGCTCAAGTACTTGTGACCCCCGGCACACTCACGTTGGACCCCCTGGAAACTCTGCTTCGGGGCGGCAGGCTCGATTGCGCATTGATCGGCGGCGAATGGCGTCCGGCGAGCGGCGCGGCCCGAAGCGAGGTGATCGATCCTTCCACGGAAGAGGCGATCGCAACCCTCGCGCTCGGTACCGCGGCTGACGTCGACTCGGCCAGCCAGGCGGCGGCGGTCGCATTCGAATCCTATTCGCAATGGCCCCAGAAGGACCGCGCGGCGCTGTTGCATCGGATCCACGCGCTCATTCTGGAGCGCGCCGAAGACTTCGCCCGGCTGCTGACGATGGAGATGGGCGCGCCCATCAGCTATGCCCGTGCCGCGCAGGTGCCACTCGCGGCGGAACATGTGAGAGTCGCGGCCGAACTGGCCGAGAGCTACGCGTTCCGCGAGATGCGCGGCACCACTCTGATCGCGCGCGAACCCATCGGGGTTTGCGGGCTGATCACTCCGTGGAACTGGCCACTCTACCAGATTACTGCGAAGGTCGCCCCGGCGCTGGCGGCGGGGTGCGCGCTGGTGCTGAAGCCGAGCGAGCTTTCGCCGCTGAGCGCACTGCTGTTTGCCGAGGTGCTGCAGGAGGCAGGTGTGCCGCCCGGGGTCTTCAATCTCGTGAACGGAGACGGCGCCGAGGTCGGCCATGCCATTGCCTCTCATCCCTTGATTGCAATGGTCTCGATCACCGGATCGACCAGAGCCGGCGTGGAAGTGGCGAAGGCCGCGGCCCCCACGGTCAAGCGGGTGACGCAGGAGTTGGGCGGAAAGTCCGCCAACGTTGTGCTGCCCGATGCCGACCTGTCACAGGCCATACCGGCGGGGATCGCAGCCGCTTTTCGCAATTGCGGCCAGTCCTGCAGCGCACCCACCCGGATGATCGTTCCTCGGGCGCGGCTGGCGGAAGTAGAGGCGCTTGCCCTCGGTGCGGCGGAGGCGATGGTGGTGGGTCCCCCGAGCGCCGAGGCAACCACGCACGGCCCGCTCGCCAACGCAGCGCAGTGGCGCCGGGTGCAGGCAATGATCGCGGCCGGCGTCGAAGAGGGTGCGCGCCTGCTGTGCGGAGGGCCGGGCCGCCCCGCGGCGGTGGCGCGTGGCTTCTACGCACGGCCGACGATCTTTTCGGACGTTGCGCCCGGAATGCGCATCGCCCGCGAGGAGATATTCGGGCCGGTCCTGGCGATCCTGCCTTATGACACAGTGGACGAGGCGGTCGCGATCGCCAACGACGGCGTCTATGGCCTCGGCGGCCATGTCCAAGCCGCCGACAAGGAAGCCGCGCGCGAGGTGGCCCTGCGCATGCGCACCGGCCAGGTGCACATCAACTATCCCGCGTGGGACCCTTATGCGCCTTTCGGCGGCTACAAGCAGTCCGGCAACGGCCGCGAGTACGGCCGGGAGGGGCTCGAAGAATACCTGGAGGTGAAGGCGGTAGTCGGGTTCGGGTGAGCAGGCTGTCCCGGGTCGGACCCGCGGATTGCGGGAATCTGCCGCTGCGACCACGAATACGGAACAAATTCTCCGACCAAGCTCGCAGAATGCCCCTCGTGCAAGAGAGATGGGGAAGGAATTCGGGATGCGCTTCAGTCGAACTGCTTTGGCCGCCACCGCCGCCGCGGGCGTGTTGTTCGCCGTCTCCACAGCCGATGCGCATGCCATCTGGTTCGCTCAGCGGGCCAACCAGCTGGCGTTGATCTACGGCCTAGGGGCCGACGACCTCGACGCCGTGCGCCGCATGGACAAGCTGACCTCGGTCGCCGGTTACGACGACAAATGGCAGCCCGTGGAAACGAAATTGCGCGTGGCCGGTCCGCTTCCCCTGGTCGACAGCGCCGAACCGATCGCGGCCGTGACCGCGGCGATGAACTACGGGATTTGGACCCTGACTCCCGACGGCGAGTGGCACAACGAAGGGCTCGACCGGCATCCCGACGCGACTCGCAGCGAACGGACGATGAAATACGCAGTGTACCTGGCGAAGTTGCCGACAACCGACGTGCCGCTGTTTGCCGACCAGGTTCTGCAGATCGTGCCGGTCGGCCGGATTCCGGAGGAAAAGGGCAAGCCCATCGCTCTGCGGGTTTATTATGAAGGCAAGCCGGTGGCCGGCGCCGACGTCGTTGCCGATTTCGTCGACGACCCGGATCAGCCGCCGCTAAAGACCGACGCCAAGGGGGAAGTCGCCTTCCCGGTCCGCAACCAGGGTCGGAACACCATAACCGCTACGATCATCGTCCCGAGCAGCGAGCCCACGCTCTACAAGTCCGTCGAGCAGCGCGCGTCGCTGACCTTCGTCCTGCCGCACGTGCCGGAGTGACCTGCGGCGACTCGTTCAACATGGGAGAGAGTGATGACTTCGATTAAGTTCAGGCAGGCGCTGATGGCGGCCTTGCTGACGATGGCTCCGTTTGCCGCACATGCGCACGGAAGTATGAAGCCCCAGCACGGCGGCGTTGTGCAGATGTCAGGCGAGACCATGGTGGAGTTCGTTCCCGGCTCGAAGGGGCTGTCATTCTACGTGACCGAAGAAGACGAGCCGTTGCCGGCAAGCGGGTTCGACGGGGCTGTGACCCTGACCCTGCCCGGCGGTGCCAAGAGCTCGCACGCGCTCATGGCGCAGACGGCCAACCTGTTCACCGCCCCAGGCCTGGCGGCGCCCACGGGCACGAAGGTGCTCGTCTCCCTGCTCGACAAGCGCAGCGGTGCGAAGACGTTCGTGACCTTCACCTCGCCGTAGGGGCGAATGGCCTTTACCGCCATTCACGGATGGTACTGGCGCAACAACGGTGACACGGGCGTTACCACGACGCTCCGCACCCCAGCATTCTACCGCGAACTGTTTCAACCCAGTTCGGAATGAAGGCCTAGGCGCCCGAAAGTGTCCGCGGCACAAACGTCTTCCAAAAGTAACATTTCACAATTTTTACGCCGTCCGGCGCACACATTCGATGAAACATTCGTCTGTGCAGCAATAGTCTTCAATCATCGGAGGAAGGGAGTTCCGCCGTCAATCACGGCACTTCCGGTGGGTCCGCAAGATCGCGCCTGCTCAATGAGAGGCAATATGGGGGTTTGTGTGATGAGTAACTGGAAATCTGCACTTTCTGCCAGCCTGCTCGCCGGTGTGGCGATGGCAGTGTATCCTGCCGCGGCATTCGCCCAGCAGGCGGAAGATACGGCGCAGACCGCGAGCGACAGCGAAATCACGGTCGTCGGTCAGCGCGAGCAATATCGAGGCGACGTACCGCTGCAGGAAGTCCCGCAGACGGTGCAACTCATCGACGGGCAGATGCTCAAGGATCTGAACATCACCAAGCTGGAAAACGCTCTCGAGCTTGCCAGCGGCGTGGCCCGGCAGAACAACTTCGGCGGCCTGTGGGATTCGTTCGCGGTGCGCGGTTTCGCGGGTGACGAGAACTTCCCGAGCGGTTTCCTTGTCAACGGCTTCAACGGCGGCCGCGGCTACGGCGGGCCGCGCGATGCCTCGAACATCGAGCGCATCGAGGTGCTGAAAGGCCCGAACGGCGCCGTTTTCGGGCGCGGTGAGCCTGGCGGCACGATCAACATCATCACCAAGAAGGCGACGCTCGGCGATACGTTCGGCAGCGCGGCATTCTCGGCCGGCAGCTACAACACATATCGAGGCGAAGGCGACGTGAACGTCGCGCTGAGCGATTCGATTGCGGTCCGGCTCAACGGCGCCATCCAGGATGCCGACAGCTTCCGCGACACGCTGCATTCCCACAAGATCGTTGCTTCGCCTTCGATCCTGTTCCAGCCGTCGAGTTCCACCAGCCTCTCTTACGAGATGGAGTACGTGGACCTCAGCGTGCCGTTCGACCGCGGCGTCGTGGCCGTGGACGGCAAGTTGGGGCTGATCCCGCGCTCGCGCTTCCTCGGCGAACCCGGCGACAAGAACATGCAGGTCGGCGTTCTCGGGCACCAGGTGCAGTTCAAGCAGGGACTCGGTGGAACCTGGGTGTTCCTCGCCGGGTTCGGTTATCGCGATACCTCGTTCAAGGGCTACTCAAGCGACGCCGAGCTGGTCGCCGGCCGCCAGATTCTAGATGACGACAAGGTGCACCTCGCTCGTCAGCGGCGCTACCGCGACTTCAATACCACCAACGCGTCGCTGCGTGCCGAGGTCTCCGGCCGCGTTTATACCGGATCCATCGCCCATCACGTGCTGTTCGGTGCTGACTGGGATCAATTTAACATCGACCTTATTCAGCTTCGATTCCGCCCGCCACCCTACGTCGCCGGCGGCCCCATTACCGCGGCCAACAATGCCATCGACATCTACAACCCTGTCTACGGACAGACGCCGGTGCCCACGGGAGTCGTCTTCGACTCGTTTGAAAAACAGCGCGCCTGGGGCGTCTACGGGCAGGACCAGATCGATCTCAGCGATAGCCTAAAGCTTCGGCTCGGCGGCCGCTACGATCACTTCAAGCAGCACATTCTGCAGCGCGCCACCGGCGCCGTCACCGAAGTGACGAAGAACCGCTTCAGTCCTACCATAGGGGCGCTTTACCAGATTTCCGAACCGCTTGCGATCTATGCGGCCTATGGCACGGGGTTCCGCCCCAACAGCGGCACCGACGCGGCCGCGAACCCGTTCGCGCCGGAGACGAGCAAATCGTACGAAGTCGGCCTGCGCTATGCCTCGCCCGGTGACGTCGTGAACGCTTCGATCGCGGCGTTCCACATGATCAAGAACAACATTCTGACGACCGATCCGATCAACGCGGGCTTCTCGATCGCGGCGGGTCAAGCGCGCAGCAACGGCGTCGAGGCGGAAGTCAACGCGCACCTGCCGGGCGACTTCGACATTTTCGCAACCTATTCCTATACCGACGCGCAATGGACCAAATCGGCCCTCGATCCCGGTTTCGGGCTGACGATCCTTCCCGGAGATTCGTTGATCAACATCCCGAAACACCAGGCGAACCTGCTGGTTACCAAGGGATTCGAGGTTGCAAATACAGGCAAGTTCACGATCGGGGCCGGCGTCAACTATGCCAGCCGGCGGCTGGGCGAAACGGGCACCGACTTCCACCTGCCGAGCTATACGCTGGTGCGTGTCATGGCGAGCTATGAGCCCGCAGACTGGGTCAAGTTCAGCGTCGATGCCACGAACCTGTTCGACAAGGTTTGGTATGCCTCTTCGTATCACCGTTACTGGGTCACCCCGGGTGAGCCGCGGACCATCACGGGCCGCGTCGACATCAAGTTCTAGGTGCTTTCTTATGCGCTGGACCGCCGCTCTCCCCTTTGCGGGCGGTCCAGCGCAACGGAGAGGGACGTGAAGAAATCGAGCCTGCTTTCGCTGCACCGCTGGGTCGCGCTCGTCTTCGCTCCGCTGATTCTGCTCCAGGCGATTACGGGCGGAATGCTGGTGTTCCGCGATCCGCTGGCGCGTTTGCTCAATCCTGCGGCCATGACAGCACACAGCCACGGTGTGCCGGCCGACGTGGGCCAGCTTGCGGCTGCGGCCCAAGACAGCACCGGTAGACATATCGATCGCCTTTTTCTGCCACGCGAAGAGGGGGGCGTCGCGCTTGCGCGAATGCAGGGCAAGAGCGTGCCTTATGTGGCGACGCTTGACCCCTTCACGGGCAAGCTCCTCTCGCGAGGATCGATCTGGCGCTTCCCCACGGAGGCCGCTCTGGACTTCCATTATCAGTTGCTTCGTCCGCCCTTTGGAGCCTTGGTCGTCATCTTAACCGGGCTAGCCCTGTTGACCGTTGCTACTGCCGGCGGACTTCACTGGTGGCCTGGGCGGAACAAGGTCGCCCAGGCGCTCAAGATCCGAAAGGGTCTGAAAGGGAATATGCGACTGCGCGCCTGGCACCGAACGGTGGGGGCACTTGCCCTGTTGCTGATAGCATTCAGCAGCTTCACCGGCCTCACTATCGCAGCGACGACGCTGCCGCCGTTGTCCTCGCAGGCGGTGGTCGAGAGGCCACTCCTTTCGGCCGCCACGGCGAATGCGGCCGTGGCGACGGCCCGACGCGTCTTTCCGGGCTCGGCGCTGCGCGACGTGCGCTTTCGCTCGAGCGGCGGTTTTCAAGTCAACTTTCTCGCGCCCGAGCGGAACACTCAGGCCGTCCACTCGGTCGAGATCGGGCCGAATGGACGCGACGTCATTCGGGTGGTTCCGGCATCCCAGAATCGGGAACCTTGGGTGATCCTTCTGCCGCTGCACACAGGCACATTCCTCGGCGCGGTCGGCACCTTGGTGCTGGCGATGGAGGCCCTCGCCTTGATATTCCTCGCGGTCAGCGGTCCGCTGTCGTGGTGGCGCAAGTCGCGCAAGAAGGCACGGGGCTGAACGATGGCGATCCTGCATTTGGGCGACCCCGAACGGGGCCATGCCTGGCGGCAGGTTTTCGCCGAGGAGCTGCCGGAAATCGACTTCCGCTGCTCGATCGAGGAGGGCGACCCGCGAGATGTGCGCCAGCTGATCGCCTGGACTCTGCCCGCGGGCGTGATCGAACGCCTCACGAACCTGGAGCTGCTGTTCAGCATCGGCGCCGGCGTTGACCAGCTGGACCTTGGCGCAGTGCCCGAAGATGTCCGCATCGTGCGGATGATCGAGCCGGGTATCACCCGCACGATGGCCGAATACGTCGCCATGGCCGTCCTCGCGCTGCACCGCGATCTCCCGTTCTACCTCAGCCAACAGCACGCCGGAGCCTGGGCGCCGCAGCACGTGCTGCTGGCGCGCGAGCGGACCGTGGGTGTTATGGGCCTCGGGGAGCTGGGGCAGGCGGCGCTTACAGGCCTGCGCGCCTTCGGCTTTCCGCTGCTGGGATGGAGCCGGAGTCCGCGCGAGATCGAGGGGGTTAGATGCTACGCCGGCCCCGGCGAGCTGGACGAATTCCTCGCCGGAAGCGAGATTCTGGTCTGCATGCTCCCGCTAACGGCGGAGACGCGCGGCATCCTCGACTGCGATCTGTTTGGCCGGTTGCCGCGCGGCGCGCGACTGGTGAACGTCGCCCGCGGGGCCCATCTCGTGCAGAGCGATCTGCTGGATGCCCTCGACGATGGCCAGATCGCCGCCGCCATTCTCGATGTAACCGATCCGGAGCCTCTGCCGGCGGACGATCCGCTCCGGCGGCATCCCCAGATTATCGTCACCCCGCACATAGCCGGCGTGACGCGACACGAAACGGCGGTCTACGCCATTATCGAGAACTTGCGCCGGCTGGCCGATGGTCGCGAGCTGGAAGGGGAAGTCGATCGTGCGCGCAGCTATTGAACGAAGCAGATTATGCTGAAGCGGATCGCATAAATACCAGCATCGGGTGCTGGTGAGCCCGGGATCGGGAAAAAATCGGTGCGGGCCTGTCCGATATATGCAGGCAAGGAAGAGGCGCCACAGCGAAGGGGAGCGGAGCAGATGCCAAAGACCGATGGCACAGCGGGCCGGCTCCTGCACGCTGCAGTGCCGCGGGGCGTTCGGGGTCATGTTCGGGAGCAGCTCCGTTGACAGCTCCGGGCCTGAGCCGCCGTGCGGTCATCGCCGCATCGGCAGGACTCGGGCTCGCAGGCGCGGGGCTTATTGCGTTTGGTCGCAACGGTGCCGGCCCGGCAAGGCCGGTCCGGCGAGGGGGATCGATCCGCGTCGCCACACAGTCCAGCTCGACAGCCGACACTCTCGACCCGGCAAAAGGCGGATCGGCGACCGACTACGCCCGCCACTTCATGCTTTATAGCGGCCTGACCAAGAGCGCGACCGATCTTACGTCCCGCCTTTCGCTGGCGAAGTCGATCGAAAGCGACGATCTGGTGACCTGGTCGATCGAACTGCCGCGGGGCGTGCGCTTCCACGACGGGGCGGAGCTCACCTCGGCCGATGTGGTCTGGTCGCTGCAGCGGCACAAGGATCCGCGGGTCGCCTCGAAAGCGGCCACGATCGCCGAGCAGTTCGCCGAGATCAGGGAAGACGGCCGCTACGGCGTGCTGCTGCGCCTGGCCAACCCCAATGCGGATCTCCCGGCGATCCTTTCGCAGTCGCATTTCCTGATTGTCCGCAGCGGCGAGCAGAATCCCACCGGAAATGGCACCGGTCCTTTCCGCCTCGCCGAGTTCCGCCCGGGCGTGCGCACCGTTGTGGTCAAGAATCCGGAGTATTGGGTCCCGGACCGGCCGCGGCTGGAACGCATCGAGCTGATCTCGATCCCCGACGAGCTCGGCCGGGTCAACGCGCTGCTCTCGGGTGACGTGCAGCTCATCAACGCGATCGATCCGCGAGCGAGCCGCCGGGTGGAAGAATCGCCCGATCATGAACTGATCGTCACCCGTTCCGGGCTCTTCACCAACCTGATCATGCGGCACGACAGCCTGCCCACGGGCAACCCCCACTTCGTGGCGGCGATGCAGAACCTGGCCGACCGCGAGCTGATCAACAGGGCGGTGTTCCGCAACCTCGGGACGATCGCGAACGATCACCCGATCCCGCCCTTCCATCCTTACTTCAACCCCGAGATTCCGCAGCGAACGCTCGATCTGGACAAGGCGCGCTGGCATGTCGCCCGCGCCGGCCTCAGCGGCGTGGCGCTGCCGATCTTCGCCTCCCCGGCCGCCAACGGTTCGGTCGACATGGCCTCGATCCTGCAGGAATACGGTTCGCGCGTCGGCCTGAACCTGGCTGTCAATCGAGTGCCGGCGGACGGATACTGGTCCACCCACTGGATGCGGCATCCGCTGACCTTCGGCAATACGAACCCGCGACCGACGGCGGACCTGATGTTCAGCCTGTTCTTCAAGTCCGACGCGGAATGGAACGAGACCGGCTGGAACAATCCGGTCTTTGACCGTCTGCTCGTGGAAGCGCGCGGGACCAAGGACGAAGGGCTGCGGCGCGAACTCTACGGCGAGATGCAACGCCTGGTGCACGATGATTGTCCGATGATGATCCCGACCTTCATCAGCCTGGTCGATGGTCACGACAAACGCTTGAAAGGGTGGGATCCGGTGCCGCTGGGCGGAATGGGCGGGTACCGCTTCGCCGAAGACGCATGGTGGGACGAATGAGCGGCAGGAGCTCGTCCGGAGGTGCCGGAATTCTTCCTCTGATCCTGCGGCGCATGGGTGCCGCTTTGATCACGCTGCTGCTTGTCTCGATTGTGATCTTCACGATCGCCAGCTTGCTTCCGGGCGACGCCGCGCAGGAGGTGCTTGGGCAAAGTGCCACCCCGGAGCAGGTGGCCGCGCTCAGAACGGAAATGGGCCTCAATCAGCCGGCGCTGGTCCGTTACGGATCGTGGCTCGCGGCGATTCTTCGGGGCGATCCTGGCCATTCGTTCGTCGCTAACCTGCCCGTTTCGCAGATCATTTCCGAGCGGCTCCCCAATTCGCTGCTGCTGGCCGGCCTCACTTCGGCCGTGGCCGTGCCGATTGCGTTGCTGATCGGAGTCGTCGCCGCGGTGCGGCGCGGACGTGCCACCGACCGGGTGCTCAACGTCGTCACGCTATCGCTGGTCGCAATCCCGGAGTTCCTGGTCGCGACGGTCGGTGTGGTGATCTTCTCGGTCCGTCTCTTGTGGCTGCCCTCGATCGCGCTCGTTTCGCCGGATGCGAGCGCCGGCGAAATGCTGCGCTCGCTGGCGCTGCCGATCTTCTCCCTGGCTGCCGTGGTCATCGCCCAAATGGCGCGAATGACCCGTGCGGCGGTGGCCGACCAGCTCGATCAGCCTTACGTCGAAATGGCGCTGCTGAAGGGGGTGCCGTTTCCCCGGATCGTGTTGTTCCACGTGATGCCGAACGCGGTTGGCCCGGTGGTCAACGCCATCGCGCTGTCGCTCTCGTTCCTGATGGGCGGGGCGATCATCGTCGAAACAATCTTCAACTACCCGGGACTGGCCAGCTTGATGGTCAACGCTGTGACAAGTCGTGACATGCCGCTGCTTCAGGCCTGCGCGATGATCTTCTGCGCGGCCTACCTGGTGCTGATCCTTGTTGCAGACATCGTCGCCATTCTGGCCAACCCGAGGCTCCGCGCATGAATCGGGCGACGATTTGGCTGAAACGGCTGCCGGCCGCGGGGAAGATCGGGCTGGCGCTGGTCGTGTTCTGGATGTTCACGGCGGTGTTCGGGCCGCTGGTTGCACCCCACACCGTTGGCCAGTTCGTCGATCGCGAGGTGTTCGACCGCGCGTCGGGCCAGCTTTGGCTCGGCAGCGACTATCTGGGGCGCGACGTGTTCAGCAGGTTGTTATGGGGCGCCCGCTACACCGTGTTTCTCGCGCTCGCGGCCGCGGGCACGGCGGTGCTCATCGGCACGTCCCTGGCCCTGACGGCGGCGATCCGCGGTGGCTGGGTGGACGAGATCCTGTCGCGGACGATGGACACGATGATCTCGATTCCCTCGAAGGTCCTCGCCCTCGTAATGGTGGCGGCGTTCGGGTCGTCGCTTTCGCTGTTGCTGGTCATACTGACCGTCACTTACGTTCCCGGCAACTTCCGGATCGCGCGGGCGCTGGCGATGAACGTCGTTGCGCTGGACTTCGTCCAGGTCGCGCGGGCGCGCGGGGAGGGCGCGATCCACATCGCCGTGCGGGAGGTTCTCCCCAACATGATCCACCCGCTGCTCACCGATCTCGGCCTGCGCTTCGTCTTCGTGGTGCTGATGCTTTCGGGCCTCAGCTTCCTCGGCCTGGGCGTCCAGCCGCCGCACGCCGACCTCGGCTCGCTGGTGCGGGAGAACATCTCGGGCATCACGCAGGGCGCGCTCGCGATCCTTGCGCCCGCTCTTGCCATCGCCTCGCTGACGGTGGGGGCAAACCTGCTGATCGATTCGCTCAAGAGCGGAGGCGAGGCATGAGCCGGGATCAGGTGGAAGTGCGCGGCCTGACCATCGCCACGCGGCCGCGCGACGGCGAGGCGAGGGTTATCGTCGACAATATCAGCTTCGCGCTGCCGAAAGGCGAGGTCCTGGCGCTGATCGGCGAATCGGGTTCGGGCAAGACCACCGTCGCCTTGTCGCTGCTGGGCTACAGCCGGCCGGGCCTTGCGCGCGAGGCCGGAGAAATCCGCCTCGGCGGCACGCGCGTCGACCAGCTCGGGCCCGACGGCCTGGCGGACCTTCGCGGCCGCCGTGTCACTTACATCGCACAAAGCGCCGCAGCGGCGTTCAACCCGTCGCGCACGATCATCGCGCAGGTCATCGAACCGCTGCTCGTCCACCGCCTGGCCACTCGCGCCGAGGGTGAGGCGAAAGCGGTCGAACTCTTCCGCTCCCTCGCGCTGCCCGATCCGGTGACCGTCGGCCAGCGCTACCCGCACCAGGTCTCGGGCGGCCAGTTGCAGCGGCTGATGGCGGCGATGGCGCTGATCACCGATCCCGAGCTGGTCATCCTCGACGAGCCGACCACGGCGCTGGACGTCACCACTCAGGTCGAAGTGCTGAAGACGTTCAAGACGGCTATCGCCAGCGCGGGAGCCAGCGCCATCTATGTCAGCCACGATCTCGCCGTGGTGGCGCAGATGGCCGACCGAATCCTGGTGCTGAAGGACGGGGTGACGCAGGAGCAGGGCGCGGCGGACCAGATCCTCACCCGTCCGCGTGCCGACTACACCCGCACACTGATGGCTGCCGCCCGTCCCGCGCTGCGCCAGCCGGCCAAAGCGAAAGCGGACGAGCCAGTGCTCGAGGTCGCGGGGCTGACCGCCGGATACGGCCCTATCAGGGATGGCATCCCAGCAATACCGGTCGTCCGCGACGTCGGCTTCGAACTGTCCCGCGGAAGCGCGCTGGGGGTGATCGGCGAATCGGGATCGGGCAAGTCCACCATCGCCCGGGCCATTGCCGGCCTGCTCCCCCGCGCGTCCGGCAGCGTCCGCCTCGGCGATGAAGAGCTGGCTCCGGCGCTTGACCGCCGCACCCGCGACCAGTTGCGCCGCGTCCAGATCGTGTTCCAGAACGCGGATACGGCGCTCAACCCCGCGCATACCGTCGGCGAGACGTTGGCGCGGCCGCTGCGCTTCTACTTCGGGCTGCAGGGGGAGGCGGCTGCCAAGCGCGTCGAGGAGCTTCTCGATCTAATCCACTTACCGCGGAGCATGGCCGTCCGGCGCAGCCAGCGGCTTTCCGGAGGACAGAAGCAACGATTGAACCTCGCGCGTGCGCTGGCGGCGGAACCTGACGTCCTTCTATGTGACGAGGTGACTTCAGCGCTCGACACGGTCGTCGGCGAAGCAATCCTGAGCCTGATCGACGACCTTCGGCGAGACCTCGGCATTGCCACGGTGTTCATCAGCCACGACATCTCCCGCGTGCGCGCCTTTTGCGATCGGCTTCTGGTGCTTTATGCCGGGCGGGCCGTCGAACAGGCGGATCGCGATACTTTCGATCGCGGCGAACATCACCCTTACACACAGCTGCTGCTGCGATCGGTGCCCGAGATGGACCCGGGCTGGCTCGACAGCGTGCCCGCCCAGCCCGTTGTGACAGTGGAAAAGAGCGCCGGCGGTGACGATCTGTGCCCCTTCCTCTCCCGCTGCCCCGCGGCCGTTCGCGGGCTGTGCGACACCACCCCGCCACCGCTGCGGGCCGGCCCGCCCGAGGTTAGGTGCCATCTGGGCGCGCCGGATTGATTGGGATGGAACGCCATATTCTTTCGAGCGCAGGACGAATGCGGCAGCCGATTCCACCTGGCGCCGGTTAGGGACGCTGGCGCCGAGTTGCGCGGAATGAAAATCGCGTGGGTGCGGAATGAAGATATTACCAGGAGGATCGGGTGAGCGTTGACGTCGAAGACCGGTTGTCGCTGCGAGCGATGAACGAGGCGGACGTGCCTGCCGCAGCGGAACTTTCGCTCGATCAGGGGTGGCCGCACCGTGAGGAAGACTGGGAACTGTTCCTCCAAACCGGCGAAGGCATCGTGCTGGAGCGCAACAATCGCCTCATCGGGACGGCCCTGCTGTGGCGCTACGGCGAAAATCACGCTGGCCTGGGAATGGTCATCGTGCAGGAGCCGGAGCGCGGCAAGGGCCTGGCCCGCCGCATGATCGGCGACATGCTGCAACGCGTGGAAGGCCGCACGGTGTTTTTGAACACCACCGACGCCGGGGTGGACCTTTTCCGCAAGCTTGGCTTCGCGGAAGTGGGGCGGATCATTCAGCACCAGGGCATTGCCCCAACCATGCCGCTGGCGGAAGTCGTGCGTGATCAACGGGTCCGACCGATGGGGGGCTCCGACGGCGATATTCCGGTGCTTTACAGCCGCGCAAGCGGGATGGACCGCGGCGCGCTGTTCGAAGCGCTGGCAGCGAACGGCTCGACCGTGGTGCTCGAGCGTGATTGCGAACCGGTAGGGTTCGCGTCGGTGCGGCGCTTCGGTCACGGCCGCGAGATCGGCCCGATCGTCGCTCCCGATCTTCAAGGTGCGCAGGCGCTCGCGACGCACTGGCTAGGCAGTAACGCCGGCGCCTTTTGCCGGATCGACGCCGTAGAGGGGACGGGCATTTCCGAATGGCTGGCCGAAGTGGGCCTTCCGGCTGTCGGTTCGGTGACAACGATGGCGCGCGGTTCTTTCGCTGGGGGCCAGGGCCCGGCGCACGTTTTCGGCATCCCGGCTCAGGCCTACGGATCATGATCGAACTCAAGGACAATAGCCTGCTGCGGCAGGCGGCGCTGATCGGCGGCGAGTGGATCGCGGCCGATGGTAACAACCCGCTAGACGTGACCGACCCGGCCTCCGGCGCGCTCGTGGGCCAGGTTCCGGAGTGTGGGGTGGCTTTGACCGAAGCTGCCGTCGCGGCGGCCGGGGCTGCCTGGCCGGAATGGCGCGCGCGCACCGCACACGAGCGTGCCGCAATCGTCGAACGCTGGTACGCGCTCGTGCTGGACGCCCAGGAAGACCTGGCGCGCATTCTCACGGCGGAACAAGGCAAGCCGCTGGCCGAGGCGCAGGGCGAGATCCGCTATGCCGCGTCGTTCATCAAGTGGTTCGCCGAGGAAGGCCGGCGTGTCGGCGGCCGCACCGTCGCGCCGCCGGAAACCAGCCGTCGGATCATGGTGCTGCGCGAACCGATCGGCGTCAGCGCCGCGCTGACGCCGTGGAATTTCCCGGCGGCGATGATCACCCGCAAATGCGCCCCGGCGCTGGCCGCGGGCTGCACGGTGGTGGTCAAGCCGTCGGAGCTCACGCCGTTCACCGCCCTTGCGCTGGCCGAGCTTGCGGTGCGCGCCGGCGTTCCGGCCGGTGTCATGAACGTCGTGACCGGAATGCCGGCCGAGATCGGACGCGTGCTGACCGGCAGCCCGATCGTGCGCAAGCTCTCCTTCACCGGCTCCACGCGGGTCGGGGCGCTGCTGATGCGGCAGTCTGCCGACACCATCAAGAAGCTCAGTCTGGAACTGGGCGGCAACGCCCCGCTGATCGTGTTCGACGATGCCGACCTCGATCTCGCGGTGCAGGCGACGATGGCCAGCAAGTTCCGCAACTCCGGGCAGACCTGCGTCTGCGCCAACCGCGTGCTGGTGCACGACGGCGTTTATGATGCCTTCGCCGAGCGACTCTCGGCCGCGGTATCGCGGCTCAACGTCGCCCCGGGCATGGACGGCGGCTCGACAGTCGGCCCGCTGATCAACCCCGCCGCGGTCGAGAAGGTGAACAGCCACGTCGAGGATGCGCTCGGCCACGGCGCGAAGGTGATCGCCACCGGCACCGGACGCGAGGGCGGTAACTTCGTGCTGCCCAAGGTTCTGGCGGGCGCGAATAGCGAGATGCTATTGGCGCAGGAGGAAACGTTCGGCCCGGTCGCGCCGCTGTTCCGCTTCGGCAGCGAAGACGAGGCAATCGAACTCGCCAACGCCACGCCCTACGGGCTCGCCAGCTACTACTACACCCGCGACCTTTCCCGCGCGTTCCGTGTGGCGGACAGGCTGGAGGCTGGCATGGTCGTGCTCAACACCGGCTCGATAGCGATGGAGATGGCTCCGTTCGGCGGCGTAAAGCAATCCGGCCTGGGCCGCGAGGGCGGGGCCGAGGGTATCGAGGAGTTCCTCGAGACCAAGACCTTCCACATCGGCGGCCTCGAGGTTTGAACCGCGCTATGGCTAAAGACCGCCGCTATTCGATTGCAGTGATCCCCGGCGATGGGATCGGCAAGGAAGTCATGCCCGAAGGCGTGCGTGCGCTGGAGGCAGCCGCCGGCCGCTTCGGGTTCGAGTTGGACCTGACCTGGCACGACTTCGCCTGCTGCGATTACTACGCGCGGCACGGGAAGATGATGCCGGAGGACTGGAAGGAGCGGATCGGCGGCGCCGACGCGATCCTGTTTGGTGCGGTCGGTTGGCCCGACACGGTTCCGGATCACGTTTCGCTGTGGGGCTCGCTCATCCAGATGCGGCGCGAGTTCGACCAGTATGTCAACTTGCGCCCCGTGCGTCTGATGCCGGGGGTACCTTCGCCGCTGGCCGGCCGCCAGCCGGGCGACATCGACTTCTGGGTGGTTCGCGAGAACACCGAGGGCGAATACAGCGCGGTCGGCGGGCACATGTTCCCCGGGACCGAGCGCGAGGTCGTGATCCAGGAAACGATCATGACCCGCCACGGCGTGGACCGTGTGCTGCGCTTCGCCTTCGACCTCGCAAGCCGGCGGCCCCGGCGGCACCTCACCTCGGCCACGAAGTCCAATGGCATCGCCATCACGATGCCCTTTTGGGACGAGCGGGTGGAAGCGATCGCGGGCGAGTTTTCGAGCGTGAGCCACGACAAGTATCACATCGACATCCTGACCGCGCAGTTCGTGCTCAATCCGCAGCGCTTCGACGTGGTGGTCGCCTCCAACCTGTTCGGCGACATCCTTTCGGACCTCGGACCGGCCTGCACCGGCACAATCGGCATTGCGCCTTCCGCCAACCTCAATCCCGAAGGCGCGTTCCCCTCGCTGTTCGAACCGGTCCACGGATCGGCACCCGACATCGCGGGCAAAGGCATCGCCAATCCGGTGGGCCAGATCTGGTCCGTGGCCATGATGCTGGAACATCTCGGCGAAGACAACGCTGCCGGTGCAATCATGCGTGCCGTTGAAAACGTGCTGGCGAGCCCCGCCGGTCGCACGGCCGACCTTGCTGGACGAGCCGATACCGAGGGGTGCGGCAAGGCGATCGCGAGCGAAATCGGTTGATCCGGGAGCGCAGCATAAAATGCCGCAAATCCTGACGAACTGAGCGCCACTGCCACGGGCGTGGGGCGATTCAGTTCAACCCGTCGCGGGCCGGGTGTAACTCTCAGGGCATGGAGACGACCTCTACCTCACCGGCCCTGCGCAACGACACCGCCACCTGGCTTGAAGCCGCCGACCGCCGGCACCTGATCCACCCGGTCACGTCGTTTCGCGGCCACGAGCAGCACGGTGCGCGGATCTTCGATCGGGGCGACGGTGTTTGGCTGACCGATATCCATGGCCGCCGCATGCTCGATGCGTTCGCCGGGCTATGGTGCGTCAACGTCGGCTATGGCCAGCGGAGCATCGTTCAGGCGGCAACGGCGCAGATGGAGCGCCTGCCTTATGCGACCGGGTACTTCCATTTCGGCAGCGAGCCGGCGATCCGCCTGGCCGAAAAGCTCACGGCCATCGCCCCCGCGGGGCTCGATCATGTGTTCTTCACGCTTGGCGGCTCGGACGCGGTGGACAGCGCCATCCGCTATATCGTCCATTATTTCAACGCGATCGGCCAGCCGCAGAAGAAGCAGTTCATCGCGCTCGAATGGGGTTATCACGGTTCCAGCTCGACGGGCGCTGGCCTGACCGCGATCGAGGCCTTCCACCGCAACTTCGACCTGCCACGCCCGTGGCAGCACCATATCGCCAGCCCCTATCCTTATCGTCACCCACATGGCGACGACGACGCCGCGGTGATCGCCTCCAGCGTCGCGGCGCTGGAGGCCAAGGTGACGGTACTCGGAGCGGACAACGTCGCCGCGTTCTGTTGTGAGCCGATCCAGGGTTCAGGAGGCGTGATCGTCCCTCCGCGCGGCTGGCTGAAGGCCATGCGTGACGCTTGCGATCGGCTGGGCATTCTGATGCTGGTCGATGAGGTGATCACCGGTTTCGGGCGCACCGGTCCGATGTTCGCCTGCGACGAAGAGGGCGTCACGCCCGATTTCATGACCCTCGCGAAAGGGCTGACCTCAGGCTACGCTCCGATGGGAGCGGTGCTGATGCACGACCGCATCTATCAGGCCATCGCCGATTCCGCGCCCTCCGCCCTGCCCGTGGGCCACGGATTCACTTATTCCGGCCATCCGGTCAGCGCCGCCGTGGCGCTCGAAGTGATACGTCTCTACGAGGAAGGCGGCATACTGGAAAACGGACGGCGCAGCGGGCGCCGCTTCATGCAGCGTCTCGACGCGGTGCGGGGCCATCCGCTGGTGGGAGACACGCGCGGCCGCGGCCTGCTGGGCGCGATAGAACTGGTGGCGGACAAGGAGAGCCGGGAGCCGTTTGCTGCGGAGGCGGGGGTCGCCAACCGCCTGACAGAGCTGACCCTGGAGAACGGCGTCATCGTTCGCTGTTTCGCGAACGGAGTGATCGGGTTGGCCCCGGCGCTGTGCTGCACAGAAAACGAAGTTGACCAGATTTTCGACCGGGTGGAAACCTCGCTCAATCAACTGCTGGAAGCACCGGAGATCCGGTCAATACTGCGCTGAGGAGCAAGGCTATGGTTTTCGGTCCGAAACTTGATCGCATCGACCTGAAAATACTGGCCAATCTGCAGCGCTCGGGCCGGATCAGCAACGTAGAGCTATCCGAAGCCGTCTGCCTTTCGCCGAGCCCTTGCCTCACCCGCGTCAAGCGTCTGGAAGCGGCGGGCTACATCACCGGCTACGGCGCGCAAGTGAACCTTAACAAACTGGGCGAATTCCTGACCATCTTCACCGAGGTCACGCTAGCCGAGCACCGCCGGGGCGATTTCTCCCGCTTCGAAGCCAAGATCGCGCGGGTGGACGAGATCCTCGAATGCCATCTCGTTAGCGGCGGCTACGACTATCTGCTTAAGTTCGTCGCTCGCGGCGTCGCGCATTACCAGGAATTGATCGAGGGCATGCTGGAAGGGGATTACGGGATCGAGAAGTACTTCAGCTACGTCGTCATCAAGAGCCCGTTCGTGAAGCACCACTACCCGATCCAGAATCTCTTCGAAGGGCAGAGTGCATAATGGAGGCCGCAGCCGAAGAGGCCGCCGATCTGGTTCCATCGCTCGTCGCACTGCGGCGCGATCTCCACGCGCATCCAGAGCTGGGTTTCAAGGAACATCGCACGGCCGCTCGCGTGGCCGAAAGCCTGCACGCGGCCGGCATCGAGGTGCACGAGGGGATCGGCGGCACGGGCATCGTCGGCGTTCTGCGCGCGGGGAGCGGCCAGCGGACGCTGGGGCTGCGCGCCGATATGGACGCCCTCGCGATCGAAGAGCGGACCGGCCTGCCTTGGCAGAGCCGCACGCCCGGCTGCTTCCACGGCTGCGGGCATGACGGGCATACCGCGATGCTGATCGGGGCCGCGCAGGCGCTCGCTCGCGATCCGGGCTTTTCCGGCACGTTAAACCTCATTTTCCAGCCCGCCGAAGAAGGGCTCGGCGGCGCACGGCGGATGATCGAGGATGGCCTGTTCGATCGCTTCCCTTGCGATCGGGTCTATGCGCTGCACAATTGGCCGGGTCTCCCGGCCGGGACGATCGCCACGCGCGCCGGCCCTATCATGGGTGCCGCGGACAAGTTTCGCATCTCGGTCGAAGGAAAAGGGGGGCACGCGGCGATCCCGCAGGATACGCCTGACGCGATTCTCGCGGCGGCGGCAATCGTCCAGCAGCTCAACACCGTCGTGGCGCGGGACATCCCTCCATCCGCCTACGCGGTGCTGTCGGTGACCGAGATCGGCGGCGGGCACACGCACAACGTGCTGCCGGCCACCGTGCGGCTGGGCGGGACCGTGCGCACCTTCGATCCTGCGGTGCAGGACAGGATCGAGCAACGCATTCGCCAGATTCTCGCCGGGGCCGAGACATCGTTTGAGGTTCACTCCAGGTTGGAATACGATCGATATTACCCGGCAACCGTCAACGATCCGGCGGCGGCGGCCGATGTGATCGAGGTCGCCGGCGCGATCGGCGAGGCTCAGTGGGCTCCCGAACCGGCCGCCACATCTGAGGACTTCTCCTTCATGCTGCAGCAGCGCCCCGGAGCCTACATCTGGCTGGGCCAGGGGAGGGGTGAACGCGCGCCGCCGCTTCATAACCCGCATTACGATTTCAACGATGACGTTCTCGAAATCGGGATGCGGTTGCACATCGCCTTGGCGCGCCACTGGCTGGTCGCACAGACGTAAATGCCCGGCCGCTCAGCTCCAGCCGACGGGGTTTTCGAATAGCGTGTCGAGCGGGTACTCGTCCTTGATGAACGGCAGCCGCAGAACGATGTAGCTCGAGAAGCGGATGATACCTACTTCAGCGGCGAGCAGCGCGTCCATCGTCTTCTGGTAGTGCAGAACACTGCGGACCACGATCTTGAGCAGGTAGTCGTATCCGCCGCTTAGATTGTAGCACTCCATCACCTCGGGGCATTGCCGCACGGTCTCCTCGAAGCGCTGAAGGTCCCGCTGGCGGTGTTCAGCCAGGACCACCTCTGTAAAGACGATGAGAACGTCGCCGAGCTTGCGCAGCTCCAGATGCGCCCGGTAGCTCGATATGTAACCATTCTCTTCCAGCCGCTTGACCCGCGCGAGGCAAGGGCTGGGCGTCAGCCCGACACTGTCCGCCAGTTCGACGTTGGAGCATCGGCCCGCGCGCTGCAGGTGCGCGAGGATCTTCAAATCGATCCTGTCGATCTTGATCCCGGCTCTCATGGCATCGTCGTCCTCGTCCAGGCGCGCGTTCAGTCGCCTTGTGCCTCGTGCAATGACTCGTCGAGCGCCTGCACCACCATCGCCACCTCTTCGCTCGCAAGCACGAGCGGCGGCCTTATCTTTAGCACATTGTGGCCCATTGCGCAGGCGCTCAGCAGGATTCGCTTGTCGCGCATCCGGTTGACCACGCGGCTGGTCAATTCGCGATCCGGTGCGCGCGTCGCGCGGTCGGACACGAGCTCCACGCCGACGAACATTCCCGCGCCGCGGACGTCGCCGATGCACTCGTGGCGTGCGCGCAAGGCGTCTATGCCGTCGAAAAGCTCATGGCCGATCCGGTGGGCCCGGTCGATCATTCGATCCTGCTCGATCACCTTCAGAACCGCCACGGCCGCGGCACAGGAAACGGTGTTTCCTGCGAACGTGTTGAAATAGCGTGCTTTGCGGCCGAACTCTTCCAGCACGTCGGAAGTCGCTAGCAAGCCGGCGATGGGCTGACCGTTCCCCATCGGCTTGCCCATCGTGACAATGTCGGGACGGATGCCGTGACGCTGGAAACCCCACATGTGCGTCCCGGTCCGGCCGAATCCCGTTTGCACCTCGTCGGCCACGAAAATGCCGCCACGCTCCCGGATCGCCTCGACCGCGCCGCGCAGGAAAGCGGTAGGCTCGGGCAGGATGCCGTCACTGGTGAACAGCGTGTCGACGATGAGCATGGCGGGCGCGATTCCGTGGCGTTCGAGATCGGCGATCGCCATCTCGACGTCGCGCGTGAATTGCAGGCCGACGTCGCCGCCGCCGGCATGATAGCGCCGCGGTGCCGGCACCAGGCGCACATGCGGGCCCAGGTCGACCGACGGGCCCAGCGAAGGCGAAAATTGCGAAACCGCGTCGGTGATGCCGTGGTAGGCGGTGTCGGTTACGATGATACCGGTGCCGCCGGTGCGGACCTTGGCGATGCGGTAGGCGAGATCGTTCGCTTCGCTGCCGCTGCAGGTGAGCATCAGATGCGCTAGGTCAGTTTCCGGAACGGTCGCGAGCAGCCGCTCGGCCAGTTCCAGGATGGTGTCGTGCAGATAGCGGGTGTTCGTCGCGAGCGTCGCCACTTGCCGCTGGATGGCTTCGACAACCACCGGGTGGCAGTGGCCGAGCGAGGTAACGTTATTGTAGATGTCCAGGTAGCCGGTTCCGTCCGGGCCGTAGAGCCAAGGGCCTTCGCCGCGCACGATTTCGAGCGGGCGTTCGTACATCAACCGATAAGCCGGCCCGAGCAGGCGATCGCGCCGCTCGATCTTTCCGGCCGTCTCCGGGCTCACGTCCGCGCGGCCCGGAATGTAGGCGTTGACCATGGTGAAGTCGGCTGTGCTGGGCATGGGTTAGCTCCGGTTATGAATGCGGTGCAAAAGGCGCGCGCTCTGTTCGCCCGCGGAAATGTCCGCGAGCTGGGTCAGGCATTCCCAGGCCATCGGATTGTGCCGCAGAATGTAGTCGCGGTTCTCGGGATAGCGGACGGACCGCCACTCGGTGATGAGCACGGTGATGAGATGGCGGGTGGCCACCAGATCGGCCAGCAGCTCCAGCTCCTGCGGCAACAGGGGAAGGATTTCGTGGTAGGCTCCGACAAACTCCCCGGCGGCAGACAACGGGTCCGCCTCTCCAGCCATGTGATAGGCGGCGCCGGTGGCGACCTCTCCCACAAGCGGGGCGAACAGCATGTCGCCGAAATCGATGATGCCGCTGACGCTGGTCTCGTCCTCCGGGGCGACGAGGACGTTGTAGAGATTGAAATCGTTGTGGATGACTTGGGCCCGCAAGCCGGCGAGCCGAGGGAGCACGATCAGCTGGAAGCGGTCCATGAAATGATCGACCAGGCGCCGGCGCGCGGGCGCGATGTCTGCCGCCATGTGGGCCAGGCGATGTGCCGCCGAGACGTTCCACAACAGGTCGTGCCTGGCCGCGGGATGCGAGAAGTCGGCCAGGGCGACGTCGATCCGGGCCAGGCTTCGCCCCATCGACCGGCGCTGGGCGGTAGTGCGGGCGGTCTTCCAGACCGGCGTCCCCTCGAGATAGGTCAGCAGCCGCACCAGGCTCTTGCGCCCGTCGCGAAGCGCCACATCAGCGCAACTCGCGCCATCGACAGTGGCGACGATCCTTTGCACGGGTATCGCGGGCGCCGTTTCGGCGAGGTGCTTCAGTGCCGCCGTTTGCAGCGCGACGACATCCTTCGTTTCCGAAGGATTGGTGATCTTGAGCAGGTAGCGGTCGCCACCGCCCGTCTGCAGTAGAAGGTTCTGGTCGCGCTCGCTCGACAGCGGAGAGGGCATGCACGAGATGCCGTAAAGGCGCCGCACCAGTGCCTGGATCTCGTCGAAGCCGAGATTCGGGGCCGGCGCGTTCAACTGCGCATCGCCGATCATGCGGGTAACCGCCGCGCTCTTGCAGCAGGATGTTCCGCCCCGCCGGCGTGATTACCTATGCACCTGATCATTCCAGTTCCACTGCAGTCTATGCCGGTCCACATTTGGCCGACCGGCAGTTTGCGTGATGCTGGATGTGCGTTCGGCCGAAGCATATCGTTTCACCGACCGCCTCGCCGGCGGCAGGAACGCTAGGTACTCTATGACACCGGATAGCCGCGCCAGGGGTCCTGTTAGAACAAATGCACGGCTGGTAAGGAACTAAGGTCAGGGCTGCGATGCCTCGTCCGAAGAAGCCAGCCAGCCCGTTCCGCTACTTCAACTCCTCGCCCAATAGTTGACCTCAGCTTGGTCAGGAGAAACGCAATTCAACCGGGCGATGCCGAGCGGTGGCTGCGCGTCGTCCATCATGGATGATGGCCGAACGGGGGGTGCCTTTCGGCGGGCACGAGAGCAGCCTAGCGCCGGGACTTGCAGCCTTCACCTCGCCGACGCGATGGCCTTGAGTTGGGAAACGAAGGTGATTTGGGCCATGAAGATCCTGCGCAACTTATAGATATGCCCGGGACTTCGCCTTATCCTGGCATGTTCGATTGTCTGCCAATATTTGACGCCTTACGCATAGACGCGCTCAGAGATCGACGCGGTTGATGCGCAATACGGAAAGCCCTTTGGTGTCGGAGTTCCGGGCAGAACGACCAAGCCCAGCGCGCGACGCCCGAGCGATCGCGGCGCGCAAGTACCGGCAGCGGCTGCGTCGAGCGAGCAAAAGGTTCTGCCCCCGAGACTTTCGTCAATCTAAAGGTGAGCCCACCACTTTGAGGAGCGGCATCGCATCCTGACCGGTCGGCAGCTTTGCAGAAGTGGACAGCCGCTTCGAACTGTCGTCCCAGCGAAGCACCGCTGAGCGACCGCCGCCAGATTTGTACGCGTTGCTCACCCCGTCATCGTCGTAGAGGGTGAAGCTTGCACTGGCGCCCGGATAGACCCGGATTTCAGTGAGCGCCTGGCGTTGCATGGTGTTCTGCACGGGCGCGCCGAGCGGAACGATCGAGCCAGCTCGGACGAACAGCGGGATCCGTTCAATAGGCGCGGCGGCGTCGATCCACTGTCCACCCGAATAGCGCTTGTTCGTCCACCAATCGTACCAATCGGCCCCGTCCGGAAGGTATACGCGCCGGCTGGTCCTGCCCTGCTCCAGAACTGGGGCGGCCAGGAACGCCGGCCCGAACATATATTCGTCGGTGAGCCCGGCAACCTGCGGGTCGTTGGGGAAGTCCATGAACAGCGCACGCATGAACGGTGCCCCGCTGCGGTATGTCTGATAACCTAGCGAGTAGATATAAGGCATCAACTCGTACCGGAGCCGCAGGAAGTTGGCGAGGATCGGCTCGGCCGCCTTGCCATATTCCCAGATCGCGGTCGCCGGCCGCTGCCCATGCACTCGCAAGGTGGGCGTGAAGGTGTTGAGCTGGAACCAGCGAACGAACAGTTCGGGATAGTCGCGGTAGGAGGGCGGCATTGCCGTCGCCCCAGCCGGATCCACGAGAACGGGCCGCTGAGCTTCCGGACCATTGGGAAAACTCCAACCGCCCGTGTCGCTGCTGGTGTACGCGATTCCGCTGGCTGCCATATTAAGGTTGGCGGGGACCTGACGTTTCAGCGCCTCCCAGGTGGGCGCCACATCCGAGGTCCAGAAGATCGCGCCGGAGGATTGCGCGCCGAGATAGGCAGCGCGAGCGAGGATCAGGTTACGGAAGCTCGGCCGCTCAATCGCGATGGGTTCGGCGACGACCCGCGTGTGCATCAGCGGGTAGAGATTGAAATAGCGGTCGCCCGAGCCGATCGAATAGAATTTGCCGGCCGGGACGAGGTCCGGCTCGGTTTCGTCGAGCCAGGTCCAGTCAAACCCTTGGCTCAGGATATTGTCGCGGATCTTGCCCCACAGCCAGGTGCGCGCTTCCGGATTGGTGCTGTCGATCAGCGCGCCGGCGCGATCGGAGCGTACGGCGAGGCCATAAGCGGGTTCACCATCCTTTTCCTTGAGCAACCAGCCGCGGGAGGCGAGCAGATCGTAATAGCGGCCCTCCCGCTCGAACCGGGGCCAGATCGAAACGATAGAGTGCATACCCCAGTCGTGCAGCTTCCAGTTCATGCCTGCCGGATCGGGGAAGAAAGCGTGGTCGATGTCCATCTGACCCATCCGGGTCCAATAGAACCAGTCGAGCACCATCACGTCGAGCGGATAGCCGCGGCTGCGGTAGCCTTCGGCGATGCCCATCAGTTCCTTCTCGCTCTCGTAACGCGCTTTCGACTGGATCAGGCCGAACGCCGCTTTCGGGGGCAGCGGTGTCGTCCCGGTGAGCAGACGGTAGCCTTGGTAGAGCTCGTCGCTATTCTTACCGGTGACGACGTAAAATGAGACCCGCTCCCCGACTTGGCTCGAGAAGCGCGTCGCGTTGTGGAGGCCGGGCGAAACCGTCGTGACCGATGGATTGTCCCAGATGATCATGTAATTTTTCGAGCTGACGAGCACCGGGACGCAGACCGTCTCCCCGGCGGGCGCATCGTAATTGTGACGGCAGTCGATCGTGCGTCCGCCCAGATCGAGACTCCCTTCCTGGTTCTGGCCGAGACCGTAGAAATGCTCGTTCGGAGCAACCGAGAAGCCGGCGCCAACCTTGAAGGTCTTCTCGCCGTTCACCTCTTGCGGTGCCATGTCCCACCCGGTCATCTTCACGATCGGCGTGCCACTGGCGTCGCCGATCGACAGCGACACGGGCGGAAGCGACGGCAGGAAGTAGCGCGCCATCGTGTTGGGCGGGCCGGGCCAGGGCTGCGGATCGACCGTCACCATCATCGCGCCGGAGCGGAAGCTGTCGCCCTGATCCCCGACATTATGACTCCAGCCGGTGGCGTCGCTCTTCGCTACGATGCCGTAGTTCTTCTCCTTGTTGAGAAGATCAGGTTCGAGCGCGATGGTCACATGGACAACGTTCGGAGCGAACGGCTCGACGGCGATATAGCTGCCGTGGCGTTCGACCGTCGCTAGTGGTTCGGCGACGACCGGATAGGAGATGATGCTGCAGGCGCACGCGAACAAAATGGAACGCACGTTCATGGGTCTTTCCCCCGACTCGGCCGATCCCGGACCGCTAGCCGCATTTTTTTTGTATGACAATTGATCGACCGGCGGGTTTCGTCACCTACCTTCCATGGCATTGGGATTCTGCTTGTGCCTACTCAAGAGCAGACCATCTGCCGGCGGCCTAATCAAATGCGTCGAGGGAATAGCCTTCCGCGCGGACCGTGCGGATTAGTTCACCGGCGCCGCCGTTCCCCAGCGCATGACGAAGGCGGCGAATGTGCACGTCGACCGTGCGCATCTCAATTTCCTCGTTGTGAGGCCAGACGCGATCAAGAAGCTGCTGGCGCGAGAACACCTTTTCGGGATTTTGCAGGAAGTGGCGAAGCAGGCGATACTCGGTCGGGCCGAGTTCAATCCGTTTACCATCGTGCCTTACGCGATGTGCCGAGGTGTCCATCTCCAGCCCGGCATAGGTGAGCTTTTCTGCTATCAGATTGGGATTTGATCGGCGCAGAATTGCCTTTGCGCGCGCGACCAACTCCTTGGGGCTGAATGGCTTGGTCACGAAATCGTCGGCCCCGGTTTCGAGGCCGCGAATGCGATCCTCTTCCTCGCCGCGGGCCGTGAGCATTAGGATCGGCATGTTGGCATTGGCGCTGCGCCGCCGCAGCTGGCGGCACACTTCGATCCCGCTGATGTCATCGATCATCCAGTCGAGGATGACCAGCGCCGGCCGGATCTCCTCGACCAGCACTAGCGCCTCCTCCCCAGAAGGCGTTGTGGTGACGGTGAAGCCTTCCCTGGTGAAGTGATGCTTCAGGAGTTCTGCGATCGCACGGTCGTCCTCAACGACCAGGAGCCGCTTAATGCCGTTGTCGGGCAAGGTCAGGGCGCCTTCTTCTTGTGCTCGGCGACGTGCTCGCCGGTCGCCGCGTAATAGACCATTTCGGCGATGTTCGTCGCATGGTCACCAACGCGCTCGAGGTTTTTCGCCACGAACAGCAAGTGCGCCGACTGGCCGATGGTCTGCGGCTTTTCCATCATGAAGGTCAGCAGGGTGCGGAAGATCGAATCGTAGAAGTCGTCGACCGCCTGGTCGCGCTCGACCACGCGAACGGCGGCTTCGGCATCGCGCCTGACAAACGCGTCCAGCACGTCGTGGACCATCTGCGTGGCGATGCGGGCCATCTCGGGCAGCAGGGACAGAGGCTCGAGCTGGCTCGAATCCTCGAGCAGCGGCACGCGGCGGGCGATGTTCTTGGCATAATCGCCGATGCGCTCGACGACGCCCGAAATTTTCAGCGCGGCGACCGCTTCGCGCAAGTCCCCCGCCATCGGCGCCCGCAAGGCGATTAGCTGGACGACCCGGCGCTCCGCCTCGATCTCCAGCTTGTCGAGCTTCACGTCGTCCCGGACGATCGCCATCGCCCCGTCGACGTCGCGCTGGATCAGGCAGCGCATCGCCTCACCGATGGCGTGCTCAGCGAGCCCGCCCATCTCGGCAATCAGCGCCCGCAGGCGATCGAGGTCTTCGTCGAAGGCCTTGAGAGTATGTTCGCGCGCTTGCTGCATGGCTCGCTCCTTCAGCCGAACCGGCCGGTAATGTAATCCTGCGTGCGCTGCACGCGCGGGTTGGTGAAGATGTCCCGGGTCTTGCCGAACTCGATAAGCTCGCCCAGGTGGAAGAACGCCGTGCGCTGCGACACGCGCGCCGCCTGCTGCATGTTGTGGGTCACGATCATGATCGTGAAGCGCTCGCGCAGCTCGTGAATCAGCTCCTCGATCTTGGCGGTGGAAATAGGATCGAGCGCCGAGGTCGCTTCATCGAGGAGGAGGATTTCGGGCCGCACCGCTATGGTGCGCGCAATGCACAGGCGCTGCTGTTGGCCGCCCGACAGGCCGAGCGCGCTCTGGCCGAGCTTGTCCTTCACCTCGTCCCACAGCGCCGCCTGCCGGAGCGCATCCTCGACCCGGTCGGCGATCTCCGACTTCGACAGCTTCTCGTAATACGAGAGTGCGAAGCCGACGTTGTTGCGGATGGATGAGGCGAACGGCGTCGGCTTCTGGAACACCATGCCGACCTTCCGCCTCAAGTCCGACAGCGCATAGCGCTTGTCGAGCACGTTGCGCCCGTCGACCAGGATTTCGCCCTCGGCGCGCTGGTCGGGATAAAGCTCGTAGATCCGGTTGATCGACCGCAGCAGGGTCGATTTGCCGCATCCCGAAGGCCCGATGATCGCGGTCACCGCGTTGGCCTTTATCTCGAGGTTCACGTCGTGGAGCGCCTGCGCCCGGCCGTAGAAGAAATCGAGGTGGCGGACGCTCAGCTGGGTCGCGGTCTCGGGCACGACTTCCTGGCTCGGCTCGAAGCGAAGATAGGCCGGCTGCGCGAGCGTGGCGGGTTGGTCGGTCATGGGCGTTTCCTTCGGCGGACAATCAGCCGCACCGCAATATTCAATCCGAGGACGAAAATGGTCAGCATGAACGCGCCGGCCCAGGCCAGTTCATGCCATTCGTCGTAGGGACTCATAGCATACTGGAAGATCACCACCGGCAGGTTGGCCAGCGGCTCGTTGAGGCTGGACGTCCAAAACTGGTTGCTCAGCGCGGTGAACAGCAGGGGCGCCGTCTCGCCCGCGATGCGGGCGACGCCGAGGAGGATGCCGGTGACGATCGCCGAGAGCGCCGCCTTGTAGAGAATCTGCGAGGTCACCTTCCAGCGCGGAATGCCCAGGGCAAAGGCGGCTTCGCGCATCTGGTCGGGGACGAGGCGGAGCGCTTCGTCGCTCGTCCGCACGATCACCGGCAGCAGGATCATCGCCAGGGCCAAGGCGCCTGCGTAGCCCGAGAAATGCCCCATCGTAACGACGACCATTTCATAGACGAACAGGCCGATGACGATCGAAGGCGCGCTGAGCAGGATGTCGTTGAGGAAGCTGACCACCGAACCGAGCCGCGAATAGCGGCCGTGCTCGGCGAGATAGGTACCTGCCGCGAGGCCGATCGGCGCACCGATGAGGAGGGCCAGCCCGATCATCATCGCGCTGCCGTAGAAGGCGTTGAGCAACCCGCCGTGCGAACCCGGCGGCGGGGTCATCTCCGTGAAAAGGGCCGGATTGAGCGCGCCGATGCCCTGCTGCAGCGTGGTCCACAGGATCCAGAACAGCCAGACCAGCCCGAACAGCGTGGCCGCGCCGGCGAAGACGAGCGCGGCCGCATCGGCGATCTTGCGTTGGAGCAGGCGCGACGGGCTCACAGCGTGCCCCCGTGAATGCGCTTGAGCCGCAGCAGGAGCAGCTTGGCAAAGCTCAGCACGATGAAGGTGACGACGAACAGCAGGAAGGCGAGCGCGATCAGCGAGGAGCGGTAGAGCTCGCTATCCGCTTCGGTGAATTCGTTGGCGATCGCCGCGGCGATTGAGTTGCTTGGCATCAGCAGCGAAGCCGAGAGGTCGTGGGCGTTGCCGAGGACGAAAGTCACCGCCATCGTTTCGCCGAGCGCACGCCCGAGGCCGAGGAAGATCGCCCCGATGACCGCCGAACGGGTATAGGGCAAAGTGACCTTGGTCAGCACTTCCCAGCGAGTGGAGCCGAGCGCGACCGCGGCTTCCTTGAGCGGCGGCGGGACTTCGGCGAAAACGTCTCGCGCCACCGCCGCGATGAACGGGATGACCATGATGCCGAGGACGATTCCGGCGGTGAGCATGCCGATGCCGATGGGGGGCCCGTTGAACAGCGGCCCTAGCACCGGCCAGTCGCCGAGATGCTCGGTCAGCCACGGCTCGACGTTGGCGCCCATGAACGGCGCAAACACGAACAGGCCCCACATGCCGTAGATGATGCTCGGGACCGCCGCGAGCAGTTCGACCGCGATGCCGATCGGCCCGCGCGACCAGCGCGGAGCGATCTCGGTGAGGAACAGCGCGATGCCGATGCTGACCGGAAAAGCGATGATCAGCGCGATGGCCGAAGTGACGAGCGTTCCGTAGATTGGCACCAGCGCGCCGAACTTTCCTTGCACCGCATCCCATTCAGGGCTGGTGATGAAGCCGAAACCGAACGTCTCGAACGCCAGCCGACCGCCCCAGGCCATCGACATGGCGGTCGCCCCAAGCAACAGCAGCACCAGCCATGCCGCACCCGCAGTGAGCACGGTGAAGGTCCTGTCCGCGCCGGCGCTGCGGCTGCGGGTCACTTCAATCGGATTGTACGCCGTCATTTGATGGTCTGACCGACGTAGGTTTCGATCTGTTGCACGAGCGCGGTGGGGAGCGGCCGGTAATCGAGCTTGGTCGCCTGCTCGCTGCCGTGTTCGAGCGCGAAGCGGAAGAAGTCGAGCACAGCCTTCGACTTGGCCGGATCCTTCGGGTTGCTCGGCATCAGCACGAACGTCGTCGCGGTGATCGGATAGGCGTTCGGTCCCGGCGCATTGGTCATCACCAGGTTGAAGTCCTTTGCGCTCACCCAATCGGCGGATTCGGCGGCGTTAGTGAAAGTCTCGGCGCTCGGCGTGACGAAATTACCGGCGGCGTTTTGCAAGGCCGCATATGTCATCCCGCCCTGGAGAGCGTAAGCATATTCGACGTAGCCGATCGAGTTCGGGATCTGTTTCACGTAGCCGGCGACACCTTCGTTGCCCTTGCCGCCGACGCCAGTCGGCCAGGCGACCGTCTTGCCTTCGCCCGGACCGCTCTTCCACGCGGCGCTTACCTGGCTGAGATAGTGGGTGAAGTTGAAGGTCGTGCCCGAGCCGTCGGAACGGTGGACGACGGCGATGCTCGCGTCCGGAAGCTTAGTCCCTGGATTTGCCTGAACGATCGCGGCGTCGTCCCACTTCTTGATCTTGCCGGCGTAGATGTCGGCGAGCACCGGGCCAGTCAGTCGCAGCTTGCCGGGCTCGATGCCGGAGATGTTCACGACCGCGACTATGCCGCCGATCACAACCGGAAACTGGGCCAGCTTGCTCTGCGCCAGTTCGTTGCTGGCGAGCGGCTGGTCCGTGGCGCCAAAATCGACGGTGCCGGCCTTGACCTGAGAAATGCCCCCTCCCGATCCGATTGACTGGTAGTTCACCTTGGTACCCGTCTGCCCGGCGTAGTCCGCGGCCCAAGCGGAGAGCACGGGGTACACGAAGGTTGAGCCGGCCCCGGTCACGGTCGCGCCGGCCAGTGCCTGTTTGCTGGACGAATCAGGGCTTCCACAAGAGGCGAGAAGCGTGGCAATCGGCAACGCCCAGAGCGATCTTTTCATCGGCGATTTCCTCGTCAGGTGCGGTTTCATGGCACCGCCCTAGGCGAGCTAGCTGACAGCCGCGTGACAGCCTCGTTGCAGTTTTATGACAGCCTAATGCAGCGGCAGGCGCACTATCACGGTCGTACCCTTCCCTTCGTCGCTGTCGATCGCGAGCGTGCCGCGATGCCGCTCCACGATGTGCTTGACGATTGCGAGGCCGAGCCCGGTGCCTCCGCCGTCGCGGCTTCGCGCGGCATCAACGCGATAGAAGCGGCGCGTGAGGAACGGCAGGTGATGGCGAGGGATGCCGGGGCCGGTGTCGCTAACCTCCACTCGAACGAAGCCATTTTCGGTCGCCGCGGCAAGACGGATGTCGCAATTGGGCGTGGCGCAGCCATAGCGCACCGCGTTGCTAAGTAGGTTGTCGACGATCTGAGTGATCTGCGCGAAATCGCCTGGAATGGGCGGCAGGTCGTCCTGCAGCTCCAGGTGAAGCTTGCAGCCACAAGACTGGGCCTGGTGGCGCACGTTCTGGATTGCGCTTTGCATGATCGATCCGAGGTCGACCTCGTCGGTTGGGGAGACGAAGCGATCCGCTTCGATACGCGACAGGCTCATCAGGTCTTCGATGATGCGGAACATCCGCTCGGCCTCGTTGCGAATGGTGGCGGTGAACTTGGCCGCGAGCTCGGGCTCCAGGTCTTCGTCCTGCAAGCTCTCCGCATAACCGAACACCGCCGTGAGCGGCGTGCGCAGCTCGTGGCTCGCGTTGGCGACGAAGTCGACGCGCAGCTTTTCGGCCGCAAGCGCGTCGGAGCGATCGATCAGCCGCAGCAGCAGCGCATCGGACCCGACATTGCGAACGACCAGCCGCCACGGCCGGCCGAAATCGCCGACGCCGGTAAAATCGATCTCGCCGGGATCGCCCTTCAGGACAAATTCGAGCGCCTGGGGATGGCGGATCGCCAGCCGCACGTCGCTGCCCTCGATGGCACCGCCGAGAAGGTTCGTCGCGGATTGGTTGGCAAGCTGGACGAGCCCGCCTTCGAGCAGCAGCGCGGGCTCGCCCAGCGCGTTGAGAAGCTCGCGGGCGATTGGATCGAGGTGCCGCATCTCCGGCAGGCTAGCGGATTTTTGCATCGCGGTCCCAATCGAAGGTATTTTTTGCAAGAAGCCCCACCGGCTCGGTCGAACCGGCGGGGTCGGTAATCGTCATTCCAGCGATACGCCCTATTTGATGGCCGTCATGTAGGTCTGGATTCGCTTCACGAGCGGCGCCGGCAGCGGCACGTAGTCGAGCGCCAACGCCTGCTTCTGGCCCTTGGTCAGCGACCAGTTGAAGAACTTCTTCGCCGAAGCGGTAGCGGCGGCGTTCTTGGGCTTCTTGTACATCACCACCCAGGTCGTCGCTGCAATCGGCCAGGCGTTGGCACCCGGCGCGTTGGTCATCAACTGGTAGAAGTCCCTGGCCTTCGACCAGTCGACGGTCGCGGCCGCCGCGGAGAAGCTCTGGCCGTTCGGCTGGACGAAGCGGCCGGCCTTGTTCTGTACCAGTGCGTGGCTCATCTTGTTCTGCAGCGCGTAGGCATATTCGACGTAACCGATTGAGCCGGCGATCTGCTTCACGTAGCCGGCCACGCCTTCGTTGCCCTTGCCACCGACACCGGCCGGCCAGTCAACGGTCGTGCCTTCGCCGACCTTGCTCCTCCAGTTGGCGCTGACCTGGCCGAGGTAGTGGGTGAAGTTGTAGGTCGTGCCGGACCCGTCCGAGCGGTGGACGATGGAGATCGTCGTGCCCGGCATCTTGATCCTCGGATTGAGCTTGGCGATCGCCGGATCGTTCCACTTCTTGATCTGGCCGGAGAAGATCGAGGCGAGCACCGGCCCGGTGAGGCGCAGGCTGCCAGGGCGCAGGCCGGGGACGTTGACGACCGGGACGATCCCGCCGACCACGACCGGGAATTGCACCAGCCCCGCCGCGGCGAGCTCGTCGGGCGTCAGCGGCTTGTCGGTCGCCCCGAAATCGACGGTGGCGGCCTTGATCTGCGCGATGCCCGCGCCAGAGCCGACCGACTGGTAGTTGATCTCGTCGCCGCCAGCCTTCTTGAAGTCGGCCGCCCAGCGCGAGAGGACGGGATAGACGAAGCTCGAGCCGGCGCCCGTGGCTCCAGCTTCGGCCATGCTGGAGAAGACGACGCTGGTCGAAACGGCGAGCAGTGCGAGCGAACGGACAATCCTGCGCATTTTTGAGAACCCTTCGATGGAAAGACTTCGATGGCCCACTGCCATCTGCGAGGGTCCTACCCGGCGCCGGTGACGCCCGCGTGACGGGCATGTTGCGGATTTCTTACATTGCGAGGGCAGCTTCCATGGGGGCCGAACGAAACTCCCCCGCCCATGGGGCGAGGGAGCTAACCCTCCGTCGAGGAGGCGACGGGAGCGGTTACAAGGCTAGAAGGCGACTTGGGTGAACAATCCGAACTCATCGTACGTGCCGCTGTTCACACCGCCGATCGTGCCGTTGGAAGTCGAAAGCAGGCCGTTTTCCGCCCGGTCGCGCTTGTAGACCAGCGCGAGGTCGATTTCCTTCAGCGGTTTGAAGTTCACGCCGGCGTTGAAGTACTGGTCCTTGAGCGCCGCGTTGGTCTCCTTGTTGGGCTTGACCCAATCGTAACGGCCGAAGACCGAGAGTTTCGGTGTGAAGGCGAATGAGCCGAAGGCGGACCAGCCGCTCGACTTGTCGCTGACGATGGTGGTGACGTTGTTCCAGTTGGTCGCCTCGAAGTATTCCAAGCCGACGCGCATCCGGCTGTCGGTATAGGCGGCGAGCGCATTCCACCGCGTGGCGCGGTGCTGGGTGGTGACAACGTCCGAGCTCTTGCCCAGCTTGCCGGTGTAGGCGCCGACCGCCAGGGTCACGTTCTTGATCGGGTTGGCGCTGATACGGCCTTCGAGGTCGATGGTGTTCGAGCTGCGCGAAAGGCTCTTGTAACCGGCGCCGTTGACCGCCGATGCGGCGTAGCTGATGCGCCCGTCGGCGAAGCTGCCGCCGATGTGGACGCCCCAGTCCGCCGATGTGCCAAACTTGGTGCGATCGACCAGCACGTTTTCGACGAACCGGTAACCGTAGAGGCTCTCGACGAACGGAACCCACGGCAAGTCCGCGGCGCCGACGCGCACGAAGAATTCGGGCGCGAACTTCGCCTGCACGAATGCCTTCTTGACGTAGACCAGGGTGTCTTTGCTGGTGCCGTTGGAGTTGTAGCGGAAGTCGGTCGTCAGGTTCGCCGAAAAGGTATCGTCGAACTTGTGATCGACGCCGAGGTAGAACCGCTTGAGCTCCGTCTGCGTGCCGTTGTCCGCCAGATCGAGGCCGTCGCTCTTGTGATCGATGGTGCTGACGTTGGCGAACGCCTTGCCGCTGATGGTGGTGCTCTTGACCCAGCCCGGCATATCGGACTTCGCCAAGACTACCGGCGCGGGTGCCTCGACCTTGGCGGCGGTGGCGGCCTGCGCGTGCTTGAGCTCGCTCACTTCGTTACGCAGCGCCTGGATCTGCGCCTCGAGCGCGGCGATCTGCTCGGGCGTGATCGCGCTCGCGGGGGCCTGCGCGTCCTGCGCATAGGCCGGAGTTGCGAACGCCGCTGTCGCGAGCAGAACGGGTAAGAGCTTCCTCATGGTCTGTCAGCTTTCTGTGTTGACGCTGACAGGCCCCTACAAACCGAGTGCTACGCGAGCGTGTCGGAAGGATTGCAGAATTGTGACAGAGCGCTTCCGGCGATGGATCGGCAAGGGGGCCGCGTGACAAACGCGGTCGTGGCGCAGCCGACCTTCACCGGCGCTCCGGAGCAACCCGGTCAGCTTACCCGCTGAAGGAGACGGGGTTCCTGGTTCTGGAAGTCGAGCTTTCCATGGTCGCTGGATTCGCTCGATGCACGCCCGGCATCAGGGTATCCGGAAGCCGCCGCCGCCTTTGATCGTCCGGATAGCGAAGCTCGATCGCATCGAGGATACGCCCGGCAGGCGCGAGAGGCAGCTCCGGTGAATCTGGTCGAACTCTTCGATGTCGCGGGCGGCGATGCGCAGCATATAATCGGCATTGCCGGACATGAGGTGACATTCGAGAATGTCCTCGAAATCGGCGGCTGCCTGCTCGAAGCGGTCCATCGCCTCTCGGCTCTGGCTTGTCAGGGTAATTTCCACAAAGGCCCGAAGCCTCAGCCCCAGCTTGTCCGGATCGACCTGCGCGGCGTAGCCGATGATGAGGCCGGTGGCTTCGAGTGCCTTGATGCGCCGGTGGCAGGCCGACGACGACACGCCCACTTCTTCGGCCAGGTCGGCGATCGACCGCGAGGAGTCCTTCTGTAGCGCGGTTAGAATTCGTCTGTCCTGCCGGTCCAAGCGCACGATCCCACTAATCAGCGTTTTGCCGGGAAGATATCCCGGAATGTCGAGCTTATAGGACAAGTTCGGCAAGAAATCCATCCCAACTTGGGGTAACGCGTGGCAGACAATCTGCGGGAGGAAACGTCATGCGCATCGGCACGGTCAAGGAAGTAAAGAACCACGAATACCGCGTCGGTCTGACGCCCGAGAGCGTGCGCGAGCTGGTCGTGCACGGCCACGACGTGTGGGTCGAAGCGGACGCCGGCGCGGGAATCGGCGCGAGCGACGCCGATTACCTTGCGGCGGGCGGGCAGATCAGCACGAGCGCGGCAGAAATCTTCGCCGCGTGCGAAATGATCGTGAAGGTCAAGGAACCGCAGCCGGCCGAGCGGGCGATGCTGCGGGAAGGGCAGATCCTGTACACTTATCTCCATCTCGCCCCGGACCCCGAGCAGACCGCAGACCTCGTGAAGTCCGGTGTCACCGCCATCGCCTATGAAACGGTGACCGGCAACGGCGGCTCTCTGCCGCTGCTAAAGCCGATGAGCCAGGTGGCCGGCAGGATGTCGATCCAGGCGGGGGCGACGGCGCTTGAGAAGGCCCATGGCGGGCGCGGCGTGCTGCTCGGCGGGGTGCCAGGCGTGATGCCGGGCAAAGTCGTCGTCATCGGCGGTGGCGTGGTCGGGTTCAACGCCGCGCAGATGGCAGTTGGCCTGGGTGCCGACGTGACCATCCTAGACCGCGACCCGGACGTTCTTGAACGCCTGGGGGTCCACTTCGAGAGCCGGGCCAAGACGCGGTTCTCCAACCTCGCTCACATCACCGACAGCCTGACCGATGCCGACCTCGTGATCGGTGCGGTGTTGGTACCGGGCGCGGCCGCTCCCAAGCTGGTGACGCGCGACATGCTCAAGCTGATGAGGCCGGGCGCGGTACTGGTCGACGTCGCGATCGACCAGGGCGGGTGCTTCGAAACCAGCCATGCCACGACCCATGCCGAGCCGACTTACGTGGTCGAGGGCGTCGTCCACTATTGTGTCGCCAACATGCCCGGCGCCGTCGCGCGGACCAGCACGTATGCGCTCAACAATGTGACGCTGCCCCATGCGCTCAAGATCGCCGACCTCGGATGGGAGGCTGCCCTCGCGGCCAACCCGCATCTGGCGGCGGGGCTCAACGTTCACGCGGGTCGGGTGACTTGCAGGGCCGTGGCCAACGACCTCGGCTATGAGCACGTTCCGGTGGGCGAACTGCTTGCGGGGTAGGGGGCGCTGGCGTCGGGCGCGAGTCCCCCGTCGAAGGTGCCAGAGACTGCGCCGCAGCACGTAGGTTCGCGCTGGCGCATAGGATCTGCGTTTTCCCCGTGGCCCAGGTTCCGGGGAAGCCTCCCACACGTGAGATGAGCATCGTCGGCGAGATCGAGTTCCAGGCCGCCATGTAGTCTATGTCGGCCGGTTCTCCGACCTTCGATCATTGGCGCCGCCGCTGGCCCGCCCAGGTATCGGTTCCAAAACAAGTGTCGAGAGGGGGAGTGCTCGCATCGGAGTAGTTCGTGTATCTGGCAACTACGATGGCCTGATCACGTCGATCGATGTTCAACTCGAGATCCCGCCGACCGAATATTCCTTGACGCAAATTTGTCTGAGTAATACCTTCCGCAAACTTTGCGGTCGGGAAGCTTGTGCAAATGCACTGCGGCTGATTCTGTCAGCGCCAGACGATTAATCGCTCATTCCGGCGCCGGTGATCTGTGGTTGGTTTTGATTTGAGAATTGGCAGCCGAACACGTGTGCGGGCAATCGGATCGGTGCCTTCAATCCTCCGGCTACCCTGACTTCGATCGGGTACCTTGGTGCACATAAACGGCGTGGTCTCGAGCGTTCCTTCTTTCGAGATCTGTATGAAATTGGAACGAGGCAAATAACCTTGAAGATCATGCACATCGGCCGGAATGTCTGGGTTTTTGCCCTATTGATTTGCGCGTCGATCGGTTCCGCCCACGCTCCGCAAAACATTCCCGTCGCCGAGGTCGGCCGCGTCCGCGTAAACTTCAACGCCGATTGGCGTTTCAAGCTCGGCCACAACGACGGCGCCCAGGCGCCGGCTTTCGACGATGCGGGTTGGGAGCATGTCGGCCTGCCGCACAGCTTCAGCATGCCGTACTTTCGTGCGCCCGCGTTCTACACGGGCGACGGCTGGTATCGGAAAAGCTTCACGCTGCCCGCTCTTCCACGCGGCCGGCGTCTTTCGCTCGAGTTCGAGGGCGCCTTCCAGGACGCGCGTGTCTACGTGAACGGCGTCGAAGTCGGCCACCATCGCGGCGGCTACACCGGCTTTCCCGTCGACATCACCGGAGCCGTTCGCGCCGGGCAGAATGTGGTGGCGGTGCGGGTCAACAACGATTGGGATGCGACCCTTGCACCGCGGGCGGGCGAGCACATGTTCAGTGGCGGGCTCTATCGCGACGTGTGGCTTGTAGCGTCAGACGCAGTGCACGTTCCCTGGACCGGTACCCGAGTGACGACGCCCGAGCTTACGGCCAAGGCCGGCAAGGTGGCCGTTGAGACCGAGGTCCGCAACGATGGCGCTGCGCGTGCCGACGTGGTGGTGCAGACGCGGATCATCGACGCCCGCGGGAAAGCCGTTGCAAACCTGCCCGAACGACGGATCAACGTTGATCCCGGCGCGACAATCTTCGCCAGACAGCTGTCGGCCCCGATCGCTCGACCGCACCTGTGGAGCCCCGAGACCCCAGCACTTTACCGCGCGGTGACCAGTCTGCGCGTGGACGGCCGCGAACGCGATCGGTACGAGACCGAGTTCGGCTTTCGCTGGGCCGAATGGACGGCGGATCGCGGCTTCTTCCTCAACGGCCAGCATCGCTATTTCCGTGGCGCGAACGTTCATCAGGACCAGGCCGGGTGGGGCGATGCGGTCACCAACGGCGCGATCGAACGCGACGTTCGCATGATCAAGGATGCGGGCTTCGATTTCATCCGCGGCTCGCACTATCCGCATGATCCGCATTTTGCCGAGACGACCGACAGGCTGGGCTTGCTTTTCCTGCCCGAGGCTCCGTTCTGGGGCACGGCCGGCTTCAAGAATCCGTGGGGAGCGTCTGCCTATCCACCGGAGGTCGCCGACCGCGCGGCATTCGAAGCCAGCGTCAAGCAGCAACTCACGGAAATGATCCGGATAAACCGCAACCATCCATCGGTGGTGGCGTGGGGTATGGATAATGAGGTGTTCTTCACTGCGCAGGAGACCCTTCCCGAAGTCCGGCGGCTGTTGAAGGAGATGGTCGCCCTGTCGCATGAGCTCGACCCGACGCGCCCGGCTTCGATCGATGGCGCTCAACGGGGCGAGATCGACAAGCTGGGCGACATTGCCGGGTACAATGGCGACGGCGCCAGCCTCTTTCCCAATCCCGGCATTCCCAACTTCGTCGGCGAATATGGGGTGACGATGGCGGATCGGCCGGGGGCCTACGCGCCCGGTTGGGACGATCTGGTGAACACTCCGGGGGCGGACAAGACCAAAGAGGGCTCGTGGCGCTTGCCGTGGCGCTCGGGCGAGGCGATCTGGGCTGGCTTCGACCACGGTTCGATCGCCGGAAAGCGCTTCGGCGGAATGGGCATGATCGACTATTTTCGCCTGCCGAAGAGACAGTATTATTGGTACCGCAACGCCTACGCGCAGGTGCCTCCACCCGTGTGGCCAGTCGCGGGAACACCCGCGGCCCTGCGCATCAGCACCAGCGCTCCGACGATCGCGAGGGCTGACGGCACCGACGATGTCCAGGTGATCGTCAGCGTGGTCGACGGTCAGGGGCGCCGCGTGAGCAACAGCCCTCCGGTGCGGCTCGAGATCGTGTCCGGCCCGGGCGAACTGCCGACGGGCAGGGCGATCGACTTCGCTCCGGACAGCGACATCGTCATTCGAGATGGCGAAGCCGCCATTGCGATGCGCAGTTGGCAGGCCGGGACGACGCGATTGCGCGCCAGCTCTCCAGGCCTGAAAGATGCCGTCGCCACCGTGCGGACGCTGCAGGGGCCCCCGTTCGAGCCCGGCAAGACGCCGCTCGCTGTCGCCCGGCCCTACGTTCCCTACGCACTTCCGACCAAGGTGCTACCGGGCGATGGAACGTTCGGCCTGAACAATCCGACCTTCGCCAGCTCCAACGCGCCGGATCACAGCTCCCGGCTTGTCAACGACGGCGACGCGGCGACTTACTGGGCGCCGGCCGCGGGCGACGCGACGATGGCCCTCACGATCGACCTGGAGCGTGTGGTCGAGATTCACCGGCTGACGCTGACGTTTCCCCAGCCGGCGGCTTATGACCTGGTTGCTGAAGTGCAGGACAGTCAGGGCAACTGGCGGAAGCTCGTCGACGAGTTCGCGGGACAGGACGCCAACCAGACCCGCGCCCTCGACACGGAGCCGCTGGAAGGGCGCAAGGTGCGCATCCGGCTGAGCGTTCCGAGTGGCGTGATCGCCGGCTTGTCGGAAGTCCAGGTCACAGGCGCGCTGCGAACAGAGTGAGATGAGGCGCCGCGTCAAGCTAGCGCCCAATGTGGCCGAACTTTTTCGCAGTTTTGCCGATGCGTCACTGCTCGCACGCGCAGCGGTTTGGTAACGCTACCGCGTTCCCTGGAGTGGCTGCGGCGCAAGCGATTCCGATTTTTCCATGTAGAGGACGCGTTGACATTGAGTCGGACTGTGCTAACTAACGAAGCGCTGGTAGCGCTACCAAACAAATGATAGCGCTACCAAAGGCGAGACCGAGCAATACGGTCCGTTAGGGATGACAAGACAGCAACCAAGAATGGGCTGTCACCTGGTGGGGAGAATCATGATGCGCGATCTAGGCACCCAGACCATTTCTGGCAAAGCCGCCGTAAGGCGGGCGTTTCGCACTTCGCTCATAGCGAGTGCTTCCGTACTCGCGGCAGGCGTCTTCGCGCAGCCGGCGGTGGCGCAGGACGCCGCCCCGGCGACGGACACTCAGGCCGACGCCGCGCCCGGCACCGAAATCGTCGTCAGCGGCTTTCGCGCCAGTCTCGAACGCTCGATGGACATCAAGCGGGATTCGAGCGGCGTCGTCGATGCGGTCTCGGCAGAAGACATCGGCAAGTTCCCGGACACCAACCTCGCTGAATCGCTCCAGCGCGTTCCCGGCGTGTCGATCGACCGTGTGAACGGCGAAGGTTCGCAAGTTACCGTCCGCGGCTTCGGCCCGCAGTTCAATCTGGTGACCGTGAACGGTCGGCAACTGGCGACCTCGTCCATCGGTGCAGTCGGCGGCGACGAGAACGTCGATTTCAACCGGGCGACGAGCCGTTCCTTCGACTTCGACAATCTGGCCTCGGAAGGCGTGAGCCGGCTCGAAGTTTACAAGACCGGTCGCTCGGCGATCCCCTCGGGTGGCATCGGCGCGACGATCAATATCGTCACGCAGCGGCCGCTCGATGTTGCCGGGGACGGCCTTCGCGGCAGCGTGGGCGCCAAGGCCCTTTATGACACCAGCAACAGCGGGTTCCACGTCGATCCCGATCTCTCTGGCATCGTCACCTGGACCGACGCCGACAACATGTTCGGCATATCGTTGTTCGGCGCCTACCAGAAGCGCAAGAGCGCCGCGGCCAGCGCGACGTCGAACGACTGGAACATCGCCCCGTATTCGACGTCGCCCGGCGGTAGTCCTCCGACCTTCCCGGGCTATGGCCCATCGACCGTCGTCACCGGCGCGCCGTCGGACCCGAGCACCTTGGTCGCGGTTCCCAACGACAGCCGTTATCACTTCTCGCAGTCCGAGCGTGAACGGATCAACGGCTCGGCGACCGTGGAATTCCGCCCGAGCGACACGCTGACCTTTATCGCCGACGGGCTCTACGCGCAGAACCGAGTCCACGAGCAACGCACCGACCAGACGAACTGGTTCAACCGCCCGTTCGATCACATCACGTTCGATGACACCGACACGGTCCCGACGGCGATCTACATCGACGAAGGCGCCGGCTACGGCACCAAGGATCTCGGCTTCGAGCAGCAATATCGCGCGACCAAGACCGTACTTCAGTCGTACGGCCTCAACGCGGCTTGGGAAGCCGCCTCAAACCTAACGCTCACCCTCGACGGCAATCATTCGGTTTCGAAGTCGACGCCGGATGCCCGGAACGGCGCGAGCTCCACGCTCGTCAGCTTCGGCGCACCTGTCGTGGACGCCCACTCGGTCGATTATTCGGGACCGGTGCCGAACCAGCACTGGACCCTGAACGACGGCGGTGCCGGCACCGACGGCATCCTCGGCACGGCCGACGATCGCGGCAACAACAATGGCGTGCTCGACATCGGCGATCTCGGCACCCAGGTGCAGCGCACCAACGCCGCGAGCCAGCGCCATCGCCTCGACCAGCTCAGCGCCAACCTCGGCTGGGATTTCGGCGCCGGCAGCCGGTTCGACGTCGGAACCAGCTATATCGACTCGCGCATGACCAGCGCCCGCATCCAGACTCAGCAGACCCTGGGCGACTGGGGCATCAACAACGTCGGTGACGTGAAGTCGGTCGCCGGGGACCTGGTTCATCAGTTCTGCATGGGTTGTCAGTTCGATCACTATACGGTGACCGATGCCGATATCGCCTTCCGTGGCAACGCGGTCGATCTCTACGACGCCTTCCGGCCGTACTACGAACAGCGCGGAAATCCGGTCAACATCAGCGGCAACGACTTCGATCGCGTCGGCGAGAAGATCTGGTCGGCGTATGCGCAGCTGACCTGGAAGGGCACGCTGATGGACGTGCCTGCGAGCCTCGTCGCCGGTGTCCGTTACGAAAACACCAAGGTCACCGCCTTCTCGCGGGTCGCCCAGCCGGATCGCATCGAGTGGGATTCGGACAACGACTTCACTCGGGTGATCGGCACGAACGTCGCCGAAATCACGCGGCACGGCGAATACAACAACTTGCTGCCGGCGATCGATTTCCGCATCGAGCCGGCCGACAATGTCGTCGCCCGCGTTTCGTACAGCAAGACACTGGCGCGCGCCGATTACAACAACCTGTTCGCGTCG
>Ga0105246_10000003_pt1 | contig 96599 bp, 54 predicted proteins | sample KBSM64metaG_FD_99694 | JGI IMG/M metagenome (GOLD analysis project Ga0105246, IMG submission 99694) | Miscanthus rhizosphere microbial communities from Kellogg Biological Station, Michigan, USA - KBS M6-4 metaG | ecosystem: Host-associated > Plants > Roots > Rhizosphere > Soil | place... | reverse complement strand
GCATCCTCGCGCATGTGAAGAGCGAGGCGCACGTCGTCGCGCTCGCACTGGATGGCCAGCTCTGGAGTTCCGAGGAGCTGGCTGTGGAGATCGACAAGCTCGGCACATATGGGACGAGCCATGTCGTGTTTGTCATCGGAGGGAGCCATGGGCTCTCCGATGAGGTGTTGCGCCGCGCGAAGCAGCGCTTGAGCTTCGGGCGCATGACCTTGCCGCATCAGCTTATGCGGCTGGTGCTGGTGGAGCAGATTTATCGCGCAGTGAAGATAAATCGGGGTGAACCGTACCACAAGTAGGGCGAAATTCTTTGTGTACGTGTGTAAGTGAAGCAAATTTTTTGTTCAATTTACTGGAATATAGTAGTATTATTACATTAGTTTTGAAAGGCACAATTCAAATTTTTAATGTTTTAAATAAGGGCTGAGGTCAGTTTTTCGAAGTTCTGCAGGGGTTTTCCGAATTAGGAATATTAAAACCATAGCTTTATAAGAGAAAATCAGGGGGAGTCTATCAGTGAGTTTTTTTAAAAATGTAGTCACCTTTGGAGCACACGGGCGTGTTGAACGTAAGATTACTGAGTTTGAGGATTTAAAGATCCAATATGAACAGCTTTATACTGAAATGGAGTCTAAACGAAGAGATGTGGATATAACATTAGAGAACGTTATTCAAGTCAAGGTTAAAGCTGTTAAGAGTTTAAAGAAAATTAGTAAGGTTTCTAAGAATTTAAAGGGAAAAGACCGAGATGTTGTATCTAGAAGTTATGGAAATCAATATGAGATGATTGACTTCAAAAGAATTGAAACAACTATAACCGCTGGGCAAATCGCAATGTCAGCTACTAAAGGTGTGTCAGCAGGTGTTGGGACTGCCTTGGGGACTTGGGCACTCGTCACAACATTTGGAGCAGCTTCAACCGGTACAGCGATTGCTAGTCTATCAGGAGCAGCAGCCACGAACGCTACTCTAGCTTGGTTTGGTGGTGGGGCAATTGCTGCTGGTGGCGGTGGCATGGCTGCTGGAACCGCTGTTATTGGAGGGATCGTTGCAATTCCTGCTCTTGCATTACTTGGCGTGTTTAGTCACCTTAATGCTAACAAGAAAATTAATGAGATTGAAAGAGAAATGTATAGAGTAATTGGTTATATTGATCAAATGGAAGGTAACATACTTCAAATGAAACTTATAGAAAAACGATCTAATGAACTCATTATTGCAATTGATAAGGCGCAATCTGTTTTCGAAAGTGAATTAAGAGAAACTCTTCGTCACTTAAATAGATTCTTTATCATTTCTAAACTTGTTCGTTGGTTCCGTAGGAATTTGTTTCGGGGAAGCTATTATTCAGAAAATGATCTAAAGCATATTTCTTATATAGGTGGTATTGCATCCGATTTTGCAGCTATGATTGATACACCTGTTTTTGACGAAGAACTAGGAGGAATCTAATTGTTTAAGAAGGTAATGAAGGATAAGCAAATTCAACAGGCTGTTGTTAAATTAGGAGAAACCGCAAAGATTATTCCTACTCCTGATGTATTGCACTTATTTAACTTATTGGGCGAGGCGTACAAAGAGAAACAATTTACAAGTTTAGAACTAGCTAAACTAGAGGCACAAAAAGAAGTTGCTCTCTTTGAAATCAAAAGTAAATATGAACTTTATCACCAAGTATTCGACTCGATTTTTGAAGAGCGTAAAGTTGCTATTAATAAATCATTTGAAATAATAGATCGTGGTCTTGAATTAGGAGATAAGGAGATGGTAAACATAGGTATGCAGGGACTTAGTAAAATTGTTTCCAGCAGTCCATTTGCTAATCTTCAACAACTTTCTAACGCATTGGAAGGCAGAAATGTAATTGAAATATAGACTCTTACTAGGCTACTCGAAGAGGAGTAGTCAAGAAACTAACCACCGGAGAACTAATGTCGTTTTTTGTTTGAATGATGTACATATGAGATCCTCCAGACCAGAGTTAGCTCAAATCGGTAGTAAGAGTCTAATGTCGTATATTAATTTTCTAGCACTCAGTAAAACAGAGTGCTAACAAGAAAAAGAGAGATTGTAGGAGCCCAGTGTCGTCTTTTGGAGAAATTTGGACGAAAAAAGGCTGAAATCGCCTAATAGCGACTTTAGCCTTTTTGACTTTAAGTATAGCAAATTATAAAATGATAATGGGACAGAAGTATTTCAATGTCCGTTCGGTAAGTCTCTCAATGTCCCCACATTGAGAGTTCATACTTAATACAATTACCCGTTTCCATTCACGATGAGTTTATACTAACAGATTTCAGTCATTCTAGGCAAGGATATCATGAAATGTTCATTTTATGTTCGCCTTTCGTTCGGAAGTAAGAAACGAGTTTTGTAAGATCGGCAAAAAGCTAGGGGGTACATAATCGATTTCTTCCTGTCCCAAAATATAGAAATCAGGAAGGAAGATTGCAGTATATGCCAATCTATGAAGCGAATTATAAAACCAAAGAAACCGAAGAAATGGTCACAGTTTTTAATATTGAGCAACACGAAAATTACAATGATGTCAAAAATAATTTGTACTGCACTTATCTAGGTTGCGAAGCCAGATTGTCATACGTTCCCAAAGGCAAGGTAAGAGCTCACTTCAAAACTTGGCAAAAAGAGGATCATATACAGGATTGTATTGATTACTTTGAAAGAGAAGCAACAGCCAATAAACAAAAATCCATGGCAACATCAACTATGGAATTAAGTGATAAGCATGTGAAAAGTGTACTCGATAATTTGAGGAAAAAGAGAAAAGAGGAAGCAGCAGGATCTGAGAAACCTGCATCTGGAAACAAGAAGAAGAAACCCAGGCGGACAGTTGATCCAGACTCAGGTTCGAACACCTCTGTTAATATTGTTCCCACTACTGGTCCAAATGCTGATCTAGCAAGTGGAGAGGATAATGTTAAGGAGCCTTCTGTCAGAACTAGATCACTTATCAATTTAACCGTTGATGATTTGAATTGGACTAGAAGTATAGAAGGTTACATTCAAAATGTTGAAGTGGGCGAGAAAAGAGCAGTTCTTCAACTGCAAGACGGTAATCATTTCTTTACAGTGTATTTTGAAGAATATTTCTTTGATAATGCCCCAGTTAACTTTGCTCGTTATTTCGAGGATTTGAAAGAGTTGGTCAGTGAACATAAAGGTTATTTGTTCTCTGGAGTTGGTCTAATTGAGCAACGAAATGAACAATTTTGTATGTTAGTCAATCGTGGGAATGACTTCCGCATCAATGATCATTACATTGCTTCCTTCCTTACTAATCCTTCAGCCTAATCAGTAAAGTGGTAAAACGGAGCCGTCCAGTACTTGGGTGGCTTTTGACTTGCCGTTATAGCTAGCGCGGAGAATCATACCACAAGTAGGGCGAGATTTAGGAGGTTATACGTTCGGGGGATATGAGAAGTGTCCTTCTAAAAATTGATAAATCTCGACTTGAATGAAACTAAGGTCTTCATCGTGCGTATAAATAAACAAAGACATTCTGTATTTAGGTTAGGGTCGGCGCTAATTGGTTCAAATCCAATCGGGTTCGTAAGCTACATTGTCCCTCTGGTCGTTCTTTCGTTGGTGAGATATTGGTTGGATGGCACTTCACTTTGCAAAGAGGATACCAAAGAGGAGGGGACGCCCATGAAGCGTAGTTTAAAGGATACAGGTAGAGGTCTAATCAAGGCTGTTGGAGAGACCGGATGGGCGTTAGCTACGAATTTAGTTGCATCGGGTGCTACGCTGACCTAAGTACAGAATCAATCAAATGATGATCCTTAATGTTTGTTTGATATGGGGGGCTTTTCCGGACAAAGGAAAAGCCCCTTCTGCTATTGGTTCAGCAGAAGGGGCTACGCTTAAAAAATGCTTCTCGGTTTGCTCGTTGAATGCAAGCTCAACGCTGCTGACTCGCTTCTTGTCGTCCAGCGTAATCTTCTTCACAATCAGGTGCATCAGGGTTTTGCGCTGTTGAAATGGGGAGTGACGTAGCAGGGCATCGAACTTCGTTATTAGGGAACGTACAAGCTCGTAGGATGCAGGATCAGCCTGATCATCTCGAAGCTCTAATTCCAGCTTTGACTTACGGGTTAGCTCGGTATCCAGCTCCTTGTTTAATATGCTCAGGCGTTCAGAAAACATATCGCGGTCAATATCGTCTATTTCATACAATTCAAGGTACTTGCGTTTCTTATCCTCCAGACTGGTGATACGTGCCTGTACTGCTGCTAACTCATCACGCAGCGGTTTGATCCGTCCAGATCGTCTTTCATTGACGCTACGGACAACTCTTTGTAGAATCTCTGGATTGACTACGGCTTGTCTGATGCGGTCAGTTACCGCTTGTTCGGCTTCTACCTTGCGTACGCTGTTGGCGTGGCATACGGCGCTGCCCTGGCTTCGAAACCGACCACAGGAATAGTACATCCTAGTGATCTTCTCCCCATCCTTCGACCGATTGACCGTGCGACTCGCGGTCATGGCAGCACTGCACTCAGGGCAACGAATCAGTCCAGTTAGCAGATACTCTCCTTCGAACCGCTTCTTGGGCAACGTGGCCTTCTTTTCCCGGAGTAGCTGAACTTTTTCCCACAATGCTTTATTAATAATCGGTGGATGATGACCGTCAACTAGAATAACCTCTGAGCTTTTGCCTTTACGCCGTTTCTCTGCCCAGTTCTCGTACTGATTGTAACGAATTTTACCTACAAACATGGGATTATCCAACAAGTCACGAATAGCGGTAGTTGAAAATGGATTTCCCTTTTGAGTTTTTCTACCTCGATGATTCAGATCGTTAGCAATTGTCTTGAGTCCATGCCCAGTAGCATATTGCTCAAAAATATAGCGGACAATAGAAGCCTCATCCTCTACAATGATGATTTCCGATTTAGTTTCTCGTGAATTTCCGTTACCTTCAACTACGGTATAGCCAAGTGGTACCTTGCCATTATGAAGCCCCATTTTTGCGCGCTGCCTATGACCCATTTTTACGTTGTCCACAATGGTGTTTCTCTCCAACTCGCCTACTGCGCCCATCATTTGAAGGGCAAAACGACCCATAGATGAGTTGGTATCAAAATTTTCAGAGAACGATCGGAATGTAATACTATTCTTCTCCAGCAAATCTACAATATGAAGCAGATCAATATTTTTACGAGCCATGCGGTTAAACTTCCATACAATAACTTCGTTGAATTTGGATTCTTCGGCATCCTTCAAAAGCCGTTGAAGCTCATAGCGTCCTTTGATGCTTTTCCCACTTACGCCGCGGTCTACGTACTCATCTACAACTTCATTACTATACAGCTCACAGTATTTTCTAAGAGTCTCAAGTTGTGCATCAATAGAGTATCCATGTTCAGCTTGTTCTTCTGTACTGACACGGGCATAGATAGCAACTTTTTTTGGTGATGATTTATGATTCATTGCCAGACTCTCTCCTTCTTTAAATTTGTTGGTATCTCTAAATGAAGTAAGGCTTCCGATCCTTGAATGACCATCCCAGAAATATCTCTGTTATTCGGAAGGGTGATCTTGGTGAGTATACTTTGAAACAGGGCTTTCTTTTGTGAGGGCGATGCTCGTTGTAGAACGGGTTTAAAATCAGCTAGTACATGGCGAATGTGAGTGAGCGGTATAGGTTGTTCAGGTTCAGAGGCTATCTTTTGTTCCAGATCCTCACGTTCCATCTCTAACACAGCTATTTGGGATTTAAGCCTTTCGAGCATATTTTTTAGCTCCTTGCTGTCAATGTGTCCATCCTCAAATAATTCGTAACAGCGCAAAATTCGCTTCTTTAAAGAAGTTATATTGGCTTCATGCTCTTTCAAGTGTTGCCTGGCAGGTAAAAGTTTTCTGTACCGTTGATCATTAAGCTTTAACACCAACCGTTCAGCAACAGTAGGGTTAGCAAGGAATTGTTGGACATGTATCTGTACCGCTCTCTCCGCTTGATCTGCTCGAATATGATGAGGCTTACAGGCAGAGTAGCCTTTAGAAACATATTGGCTACATATATAGTAATAAGAGGTGGATTGAGACGTGTTCTTCCGTTTCCTTGAGACATGGGATGCAGTCATACTACTCCCACAGGCTGGACATTTTAATAAACCTGTCAGTAGAAACGTATAGTCTATACGCTTTGAAATTGGGTGGGAGCGGAGAGTTAACTGTTGCTGTACCTTATCCCACAACTCGTTTGAAATAATTGGCTCATGTTCGCCATTCACGATTTTCTTATGTTCCTGCATAGAATTTTCAGTGTAGGTGATCTTTCCAATATAATTGACGTTCGTTAAAATGCTGCGTACAGACATGCTCTGGAACAGCTTACCTTTCTTCGTTCGGTGTCCATTTTTATTCAAGCGATTCGTTATCGCTTTGAGGCCGAGACCATTGGCATACCATGTGAAAATGGCACGTACCAACTCTGCTTCGTCAGGAATGATGTCAACGTAGGAGAGATGACGATTTACGGAATGGGTTACCCAACGATAGCCAAGTACCTGATTACCACTGTTCCATTTACCGAGTCGGTTACGACGTTGCATACCCAGCCGAAGATTTTCCTTGATTTGGATACGCTCATGTTCAGCAACGGAACCAAGCATATGGACTGCGAATTTACCCATTGGTGAATTGGTTTGGAGATTTTCAGTTAGGCTGTGTAACATAATGCCGTGTTGATCAAAGAGCTCAATAATGTGGAGTAAGTCTTTTAAGTTCCGTGAGATTCGATTTAACCGGAGACATATCACTTGCTGGAAGTGTCCTTTGCCGGCATCCCCCAACAGTTTTGTAAGAGCAGGTCTGCCTTCTATAGATTTGCCTGAACGTCCAGCATCAACATAAAGCTGGTAAACATCGAGCTTTCTAATTTTGCAGTACTCATACAGGGCTTCCTTCTGTGCTTCCAAACTGAAGCCTTCGACTTGTTTTTCCGTGGATACGCGAATGTACAAAGCACTAATCTGTTTTTGATTCATGTAAACCTCCTCTAAGCTGTGTCTGGTTGTATAATGAGAGCAAATTTTAGTTGTGAGATGCATAGAGAAATTTGTCTCAGTTCAATCTGAGCCATGATTCACTAGAAGTTTCATCCTTCAGGATGGCAAATAAGATGTGATCTTCACTCAAGATGAAGCGATCTACACACCCAAACTAATCTAAATTAGGCCAATTAAGTTTGTTATTACAGCTTAAATAATGATCTTCGGTACTGAACCCAAACATTTGCACTGTATCATCAACGGATTCATTCATTGGTGGGAGATGATCAGCGCATTTCAGTTCAGCAATGGTGCGGTTAAAAATTTTGTGAATATGATAGTACATCCCATATCGTTCAATTAGAGATAGGTTCTTCTTTAGGTTGAACGAAATTGTTTCTGGATCGGAAAGAACGATAAAGGTGTGCATCTTGCTTACTCCTTTTGTAGTGGATTAATGACCAGCGAAGTTTTACCTGAGCTGACTTTGTTCATATGAAGCCTGGCAAATATCGAATGCTCTGCTGGAGGTGGTGTGCGAATTCCTCCAGTAGGTTATTCAAATGGCTTTTACTGACGTGAATCTCTCTGAGCGATTTATATCAACTTAGCGTTAATAATTGCATAGTCTAAATCACAGCAATTGTAGACTTTATTGCGCACCTCAAAACGAAATTTTTGTGTATAGAACGTTGTTAAAAGAATTAAAGGTATGAAAGTCAATTTCCCACTATGTGTATCGTCCCCTATGCAGCGTTTGTATGCGATTCAGGGATTAACTTACTCTTTTCTGTATATGCGTCCTCAGTTTGAAGGTAGCAGTAGATCATATCTGCAAGAATATCAATGAATAAATCAAGATCGTTGTTTTCCGTGGAATGGTTCATTGAATAGATGCCTCCTATAGTAAATGTAAGTGAGTTGTTCTGAATGTAATTACATCAATGCCTTCTCCTTCATGCTAATGAAGTTTTCATTCCCCAAAATAATGTGATCCAACAGTTCAATGCCAAGCAAGCAGCCGCTTTCTCGCAACCGCTCCGTCAGTTCAATGTCCTGTGGACTGGGCTGGGGATCTCCAGAAGGATGATTGTGACAGGCAATGATGGCGGCAGCGTTAGCGAGGATTGCCAGTTTGAAAGTCTCCCTGGGGTGAACCAGGGAAGCGTTTAGTGTTCCGGTAGAAACTGTATGGATCGCGGTCGGCTCATTTTTGGCGTTTAGACAAAGAATGGAGAAAACCTCTCGGTCGTGCTCACCTAGAAACTGACGGAACAAGTCAGCGGCGTCCTGAGGCTTGCGGATTTTTCTACCAGGGTAAAGGATGGATGATGACTCCCTGACCATCCGTAAACCGACGACTTGGATGCGTTTAGCTGAGTGATTCCTTTGTCTGGAATTTTGATTATTTATTGCTTTGTATTCGTTCATCTATGAAACCTCCATGATAAAAATAGGTTGAATCATTATCATGGTTATATTAACTATTTATAAAATGAACAAAATCGATTTCTCCCCCGAAGGGTGGGGCGTACCGCCCCGGCTCAGATTGGCTGAAACCCTTCTGACACATGGATTTTGTTGTAAGCCCCCGCAGCCCCTCTGATTTTTTTGGGAAAGGGATATATTTTGTCAGGAGGGGGAATAGAATCTCTATTTTTTTATTCTTTCATTTTTTGGGGGCTATGGGGGCAATTGACCTGCAAGTCCTTGCCATGCATAGGCTTGTACATGCCCCAAGGTGTCAAATTGTGAGGGGCGGTGCCCCTGTTTCAGGGGCTTCTGAGCTCACATATCATCAATTGAATCTACTATTTCATAGGACTCAGATTGAGATGTTTTGTTACCTCCGCTGGTATTGGCATTCATCTGAATTTCAGTAGCTGTTCGTCTCAACCAAAGTAGCCGAAGGCGTCCATCTTTGGTTAATTTCTTTTTATCGTGCCGAATACGCTTCTTACCTTTATCCATTTCAACCTCAGGTTGAATTAAACCTGAATCTATGAGTTCTCTCCAAAGCATGGATGCCGAAATGGGAAAGGTTTCTCCTTGTTTACTAAGGAATTGATACACTTGGTTGTAAATTACATCAGGAATCAAATAGAAGTAATTCTCATCATGCCATCCCACATGAGAACTGTTATTGGACATGGAATCTGTTCTAGTGTTTTCCTGAGTTGGAATAGTGTAAATACTTTTATTTGATAACAACTGAGATACAATCTTTATAAACTTTGTAGAAGACTTAACCTCTGTTACTTGTTCTCCTTGTTCATCAGCCACATTCAAGAACAAATCCCAGGCTTCTTTCAGAAGCTGCTCCTGTTGATCATTTGCAATGGCACCAATGCTTTCAGCGTAATGTAGTCCCATCTGTAGGCCAATATATATCCAAACCGAGGCCTCTATAAGTCTCCCATGTGCATTTAAATGAGAAGCTTCGTTTCTTTTATTGATGAAAAGGTCTTTTATATTGTATTTTTCGGAAGAATTCATAGCTTGACCTATCCAATTTATATAACCGCTCATGGCTTCACTCAATGTAGACGAATTTAGCTGTGCCTTAGTCAGAAGATCTAGTTTAATGTCAGTTTTCTTTAATTCAACGGGAAATAGTCTTGCCATACTTGAACCACCACTCAACATATCTTCTGCTGTCACAATTGCCATCCCACGAGGTAGATAGTCATTGCGTGCAGATATGTCTTGTTTCAATCTTCCCCGAGAGACCCTGTCTCCATATCCTCTTAGAATCTTTTGTGCCAGCAACTCCATGTTTTTCTTATCATTTGGAGAACTTGTGGGATGGTAGTCATCAATCAGTAGGAGTGAGTCTTTGGCATCAAAGCCACGCTTCTCTACTGAATTGGAAGTATCCTTAAAGCTTGCTGGTGGATGCTCTAGAAGATTACCGAAGTGACAGAGAAACAGTTTAGCTAATGTTGTCTTACGGCTACCTGTGTAACCGTACAGCCACATTAAGAATTTGGGTTCAATTCCTTCCTTTCTCAGCCATTCACAAAGGGGTGAAAGAAACGTCAGACCCCAAAGGGCTAACGTTACTCTACGGGGTGCAACATCGAGCAATGCAAGGCTTGTTTCCATGGCATGCTTTGGATTGGTTACTTGGTTAGGAAGAGTGTAGTTTTTTAGACGTGAGTCCAACTCGACTTTGACATTCTCCTTTCCCAAAGCACCATTTGCGCTAAGGTAACACCATTGTCCATTCAGCTTGATCCATCCGAGGTGCGTATAGATCTGTTCCTGTATTGCTGAATCTGCTGTTGTTTGAATGACGAAACGTACGATATCCCGTAAATTGCTTCCTGGATAGATGCGGGGACTAGGTCCCCACTTGAACCCCCATTTCATGCTTTCGAACTCATCAGCAGGAATCTCTATTGGAGCGAGCCATTTCTTAGTTTCAATTAGAGCCCCATCCAATACATAGAAGATAGATTGCTCTTCTCCATTCGTTTTTGAAATAGACTTGTGAATGCGGGCTACGAAATTGGCCAGAGGCTTATACTCTTTTTCCTTATTGTTCTTATATTTGATTTGACAAAGCGCATTCTGATGTATTCCGTAATCCCCTTTAATGAGCGATTCATATTGCTGTATTGATAATTTCTCATTCGACTTTTTGGCTCTTCCTAGAAGAGCTATAGGAGAGTTAATAGGCTCATCTGTTTCGCTATCCATACGCAGATTACCGTGACACTTTTTGATTTGTTCCGTGGTGCAACCAAATGTGGTACAACGAGTTGCACCGTATGATGCTTTCTCCCGTTCAGCATTCAATTGCAGGATACGGTTTTTACTGCGTTCATTATGTTTTGAACTCATTTTAGAGAATGCAAGAGCGGACTTACTGTTTCCTGAACTGACAAGCATGGAAACGATATGGTGCCATTGCGTCTCGGTGCAACCACCGAAGGATTGCTGTTTGATTGCTTCATTCATGACTTTACAGTTCTTGGATAGTACCATTAAAGGTTTCGATGGTACGTTTGTGGGTAGAGAAGAATCTTGTGGTGTAACATGTGCGGTGCTCTCTTCAGAGTTTTTTTTGAGAGTTCCGTTCCGCAGTTGATTTAGGACATTATCGGGTAAATTGGCTAGCGGAATGTCTCCAGGAGCTTTACCCTCCACCCAAAGGTATTTACCCCCAGTGTGATGACGTGAAGGTGGGATGACTGTCATTTGTCCATCAGCCAGCAATGCTAATTCTTCATGTTGAGCTGCTGAATTAACATCAACGAGTTTACGTAACCCTACACCCTCTGGTATATGGAACAAATATCTTGATCCTCCACCTGGAGTCGAAAATTGCCATGTGGTAGGGATGGAACCTTCAAATAGTTCCTCCATCTTGGTTTGGCCATATTCGCCATCAATATCAAATCCAATGACTCCAGAATCGCCACCCATAATCATGCCTAAGTTTCTTGTTGTGTGATTTTTGAACCAGCCTTCAAGAGTTGCAGGATCGTTGGAGGCTTTTTGGGGCCATTTAGCGATCAAAGGTACTTTCCCAGGCTTTGAGCAGCTTTTCTTATGATTTTCATTCACACCACGGTGATCAGATGGGCATAGTGGGAGAAACTTGAGACCGTAATTGGTTTGGGTTAGAGCCAAGACGGTTTGGTGAACTGTCATTTTGTTTAAGACATCTGCTGTGAGTTTGTTTTTAATTGATGTGGATACCATGTATTTTCACCTTCCATAGTGTAAGTAGTTAGGGGCCGGAGGCCCCAGTGTTCTTGATAGGGATTACCTTAGGCTGATTACTGTGTGAATTTACGTCGACGCTTCTTTTTGAACGGGCTAGGTTTACTTGATGCGCTGATGTCAGCAAAGTCATCCGAGTCGTCCAGATCGAGGTCGATGTCATCGGTATTGTCTGAGTCGTCCAGATCGAGGTCCGTATCATCGGTATCGTCGGAGTCGTCCAGATCGAGGTCCGTATCATCGGTATCGTCGGAGTCGTCCAGATCGAAGTCTGTGTCATCGGTATCGTCGGAGTCGTCCAGATCGAGGTCCGTGTCATCGGTATCGTCGGAGTCGTCCAGATCGAGGTCCGTGTCATCGGTATTGTCCGAGTCGTCCAGATCGAGGTCGATGTCATCGGTATCGTCCGAATCGTCTAGAACTTCCAATTCGGCCTCATCAGTTTCAACATGCAACATAGCACCTACCGCAATATTATTTTTAGTATGCTTGCTTAGTTCTATATAGGCGAATACATGAGAATCGACAGTATTATAAGTAACGTTCTGATAAGAAAGAGACGTAGTGCCTGAGAAGTTCAGGTTGTACTCTTCTGTAAGTTTGTTAACTAAATCTACGGAGTAGATGACTTTCTTGTGAGATGTATCCTTTAGTTTGAAGGTAAGTGCACCCTTGATAATTCCAAGAATAATCCCTGAGCTAGTCAGTCCAACATGAATATGGTCTGGAGAACCAATTTGTTCAATTACGTCAGGTCTAATCAAGATTCGTTTACCATGTCTTGCTGTGTTTATTATTGTCAGGGTACTTGATTTTTCGCTTGCTTTGTTAGGTCTTCTCATTTTAGTGATATTGTTGAGGGGCTGAAAATCTGATCCGAAGATATCCTTCAATGAATTACTGTTCGTTACGTTGGTATTCTTTTTAGTTGTTGTCATATTGCATTTCTCCTGTCTCGTTGTAGATTTTATGTTTTGTACTTCTTTACTGTATTCCTTTGAGGAAAATGCAGAAAAAGGACAGAAATCTTTCCGCGGGTTAAGGGCTACGGAAAACAAAATGAAATTTTAGAAAGGCAGTAAACATAGGGGTTTCACTTCTAATTTCTATTACATCAAATATGTCGTTTTTCAGCACAAAAAAAAGCGCCTATTGAGCGCTTGATTTTACAATGACTTTCATTAATGCTTTAAACTCTGAACTTGTAAGTATCCTCTTGTCATATCTTCTTTTATTTTCCTCTTTATATACTTCCGTTTTAATATACCTTTTCATTTCCTGAAGCAAATCTTCCTTTACTTCTTGGTAATAAATCTTAGTTTGGTAAGAATTAGCGAAGTACTCTAATGATATAGACTTTTGCCCGTTATATATATAATGTGATGCCACAAATTTTGCATATTGAGATTTTGGCGAGAAAAAAATCACCTCGTTGTTTTGTTCAAATTGAAGTGCCGACTCTAATACTTGTATCCACGTTTTTTTAATATTTTGACTTTTTGTTGTATAACGAAAAACCGTTTTTGATTTAGTAAGTATCTCTCTATCTTCACTAGGTTTTTCAAGCTTAATTTTCATCGCGAATACAATAGTGATTCGAGATTTTCTTGATTTTATGGTGGTTTTTTCTAACGGTTTTAAACCAATAAGGAATTGCCCAAGATACCAAACAGCAGAACCCGATTCTAATTTCTTCTTGAGATTCTCTTCAAAATGATCATAATCCATACTTTTTGGGAATATTTCATGATTTTTTGAAGCAGTACCCTTCTTAAGAAAATTCCTACACCACTCTAAGGATATGTTGATATTGTAATTATGCTGTATGTGAACCATTAATGAAGCTGTAGACCATTCATGAGTTGGAAAACCGAATTCTAATGGTGATCTTTTTAGGTCCCCGATTATTTTCTCGATTTGTCCAGTGGTAAGAGGATTAACATTCCCAGGAGTTTTTTTATGAAGAAACTCTTCCATACCCTTCTCGGTGTATTCTTTAATGATTCGTTGTATACTTCTTGTTGAAACTCCAATCATCTTTGAAATCTCATTAGGTTTTAGCCCTTCAATGTGATATTTAATGGTTCTTAGTTGGTTCTGCTTGTATTTTGGAGAATTATTTTTAGAAAGTTCCAGTTCGATCTGTTCAGAAATGTTCAAATAAGTACTGCCTCCTTCTGTTTCTAACATTTTGGAGTTTCTATGCTCCTACGTGCTGCACGCTGAGCGTCTCAGCGTCATTCAAAAATATAATATACACTTATTTTTAGCAATGTTTCTCTGAAACGATGCAAAAAAAGAATGGCTACCAAAGTAACCATTCTACCGATTGCTTCATCTGAGATTCATGAAATTTGAAATTCCTTCCCAAACTGTCGTGATAATGAGCCAAAGTGAAGGGAAAAAGTTAATGATGCTTTGTATAGGATGAAATAGGAGTGCGACCATACTACCCAAGAGAATAATGAACGAGGCTAACCAAACCCCACTTATTGCATGAAAGACATCCCAAATAATAAAGGTCATACGTTCAAAATTAGTCAACTGTAACGTTTCATTGAAGTTCATCTTTAGATTATGGATGAGTTTACTTGGAGTGTTCACAATATACGAAAAGTTGTATAGTACATTCGTAGACATATCAAGTGTTATAGGTACCCATGCTCCTTTAATGAATTTCAAATGATAGCGAAGATCCGTTTCTCCATAAGCTAATGCGATTGTTCTTTTCGACTTGGCATCAGTTTGTCTCATTTCTTTACCCAATGCACCTGAATTAAATGTGTCCATATACGTGATAAAAAACGCTTTGCTGGAATTTTTGATTTGGTCGTTATTCATTTGACTCATACTAGTGAGTGCGGATGAATTCTGATTTTCGCCAAGAACAGAAAATGTTGATAATAGTACTTTCGTTTGATATTTCTCATCCAGGCTTGAAAAACTTGCCCAAGCATAAAGAATAAGTGTAATAACAATTGCTATTTTTGAGAAGTTCTCATATATTTTGCCCATCACCGAAAGTTCTCCTTTATGCTGTAAAGCATCAACAGCGTTTAGTTTTTAATGAATGATCCATTGTTAAATACATATTCGTCAAAAAGCCCTTGTGACCCAAAGGGGAGCAAAATCTTGTTCCCTTCCAGAACAACATCTGATTGCCCTTCCCCGTACCATACCAGTTCTAGAGGGGATGTATCTGTTTCGCTAAAAATGTAGTTATAGCTGTATATCCAAACGTAAGTTTCAAGTAGTCTATCACTTGCAACAATCAAAACCTCTGGCACAGAATCGCTATCAAAATCATGCTCTTTTACGTAAAAACTGAAGCCTTCTCTCAAATCACCAAAATCATCAAATGGACTGGACGTGCTTTGTGGAGCATCGAATGGAAGCTGCCATCCTTGTTCAAGAGAATCACTAATGGCAAGGGCCTTAACGCCATTCGGTGAATCCATTCCAATGAACAGGCTTATCGGCTCGCCGTCCAATACTAAAGGCAGATTAAGATCAGCATCAGGAGGACTCCATCGGCTAAAGTTACTTAGAGTAGCGCTATCTGTCGCCACGGTTACCTCTGCTGCTGCTGTTTGCTCGGAAGAAGTTACTGTCGATGTCGAATCTGTTGTGCTTACAGTCGGCTGTTCATCCTGTACGATGGGGTTGCTCACATCTTGAGAGTTCGTGTCTTCTGTTGGCATAGCTTCGATTACGGTGGTTTCAGAGGTCGCTCCCTCTAATTTGTCCACAATATGGGCTGCGAATAGAGTCCACTCCGTAGTAGCAGGTTGAAATTGCTCACCATCAATACTGAACTCAATGACATCAAAGCTAGCATTACCAAATACCTGAAATACGGTTCTTGCCAGTACATTTACACCTGAATCCGAAAACGTACCTTCATACATAACGTAGTGATCCAGATCAGATGCACCTTGAAATGAAACATTCTGCCACGAAACATTGCTGAAATAGTTGGGATGCTCCACAATATCCTTTAATTTGTATTTCGACTCTCCAAACGAAGCATTCTGTACAACAGATATGTATTGCTGATTTTCACTCATCGTCATTGAAAGTATAGCTGAGCCTACAATGATGATCGCGGCACCGGAGGCAATGATAGCTACTCTGGTTTTGCGCTCACGAACAACTTGGATTTGTCCTGGTCTTGTGTTATCGAGTTGTTGGAGCAGTTGTTTGAGTAGGGTTTCTATTGACACTTTGGAGTTGCTGATCAATCGCATTGTTGCACCTGTTCGATTCGTGAGTGTTAGATGCTTACTTCGAAAGGAAAGCCAGAAGAAAACGACTGAAGCGATCAAGGCGAGCCAGTGAACACCTGACCCTGTCGACAAGAGGATTGCACTGATTACTGCAAATAGGATTGCAAATAACAATTGGAACCAGTTAATGCTATTTCCCACTGAAACTTTTTGAATATCGGAATAGGTGAGCTGTTCCTGCTTTGTACCTAAAGAAAAGATGCCTAAGATTTTGCTGACTGTTTGTACTTGAACTTCCTGCTCACGAAGCGTCACGGTAGATTCTCTTAGCAAATAGGTTAGATAGCTGAACCCGCCTTTCCAGGTTAGTTTAAAGGATGGAGAGGTATTTTCTGTTGTCATATGAAACTCCTTTTACTTAAATATTTATGTGGAATTGATAGATATTAGATGGGATCATTCGAAAGTTTAAACGACTCGTTCTTTGATTAACTCTCTCTTAATCATATTCAAAGATACGTATAGACCTACAAATCTGTATCTAATAATACGATATTATCATTTAATTGGTATCTGTGGTAGTTGGTTCTTATAGACGGCTCTCTTTACGCTTATCATGAGGTGATAACTCATGGTTCATAAAGCTAAAAGCGATCAAGATGCCGCTGAAGTTTTTATACAACTGGTGGGTGACAAGATTCGTGAGCTTCGCACAGCAAAAGGTTTGTCTCAAGAAAAACTGGGTGAGCTATCCGATCTTAACTCCAATTACATTGGTCAGATTGAGCGGGGAGAGAAAAGCATCTCAGTCTATACATTAAAAAAACTTTCCAATGGCTTTTCTCTCTCCTTGGAAGAGTTATTCGCGAAGATAGACCCTGCTAGTCATACAAGTGATTTGGAAAAAATCACTTCTTTGATACAGGAGAGACCGATTGAGGAGCACGCTAAAATTCTAGCTTTGCTGCGAGCAGCGCTTAATTTAAAAGATGGAACGTATTAGAGCAGGGCTTCTAAAGCCTGCTCTAATTTTGTTAGTTATTACGATATTTGGGGTTGGTTTTAACCCTAATATCAACATTTTTCTTATGAAAGCTCATATCCCTCGTGGACTGGTTTGCTTGTTGTGTAAAGGACTCAGACATGGTTAGATCTTCAAAGAGGAAAAAGTCTCTCCCTTTCTGTTTACCTAGCATGGAAATGAAGGCATAGTTGTAGCTGCCTGGATTGCAGATGCCTCCGCTGCCTAAAGGAATCAAATTCATGATGTCCTGAATAGTCATTTCTTTAGGCATTTCAGGTTGCTTATCCAATGCAAGCAATAGACAAGCGAACAGTCGATCTGCATTCGCCCTCTCGGTAATCAGGTTCAGATTGAATCGTTGACTGGTGGCGGTTTCCCAGTCCAAGGACGTTATGATCGGTTCGGGTTGACTTGGTGAACTTTCGGCTACTTTGCTGAGGACATCCCGGTATCCGTAGGCAAACAAAAAGCGACCTAGCTTCACGGAAGCCTGATCGCCAAGGATGGATTGTGTCTTGGGTAGAAGCTGACGGTAAAAGTCACAGTATTTCTCCACAGATGCAGCAACATCTTCAAGCTCTATGCATTCGTCAGATAGTTCAACTTCTGTGAGCAGGTCATTCATCCCCTTGATTCGGCGGGAATCAGTAAGTTCGATTTGCTCAGGACGTAGAAGATGAGCAAGAAAGGCAACAGTATTGAAGGCATACTCACCTGTTCCGAGTAAATCTGTCCAGTACGAGAGAACAGAGGACAGTTCTGGGTTATACTGTTCCACAAAGTTCTTCCAATGACTAATGACCGTCAGATGAAGCTTTCTGTATGGGTATGGAATACTCTGTTGTTGCCATTTGCCGCAAGACCATGACAAGGCAGAACGTAGAGTGTGGGCTTCGATGGTGGCAGGCTCAGTGAACTGTTTCTTCCAAACCTTTAATGGTTCAATAGGATACTTAGCAAAGGGAAAGCGGCTAAGGTGCTGTTCATGATGTGTTTTCACAAGCGCAGCCAGTGATTTTTTCTTGGCATCAGTTAGTTGCATAGACATTTGAAAGATGCTCCTCTCGATAATCGATTGGGGTTAATCGGCGTTGGCAATGAGCCATTGTTCCGTTTCTATTGAATGAATACCTTGTAACGTAAAAAACGTCATGCTGCACTCGTTGTCCAGCATGACGTAGATTTTGTACAAGGCAAATGCTTCATTAAAGGTATATCTTTCGATGTATTCGGGGCAGTAGGTACCTGTTAAGCAAGAGAATGCAGTTTCATCGTGTAGAGTAGGAGTAAGGTCATCGTTGGTTTCGAGGATGAAGAACCATTGGCCGGGGGTAGGGAAGGGCTCATCTTCATAAGCGTTACGGAGTTGCTGCATGTAATTCTGGACGAATGTAAGGTATTCTTTAGGGAGTGCGTTGGTCTCGATCAAGGTAGCGAATTGCATATCAGATGTCAGGTCGATCATTTATCTAAGTCCTCCTGATCGCTATTATCATTTGGGGTACTGTTGTAGCGGGGATAGTTGTTAGCTTCGGCTGCTGTAAGAGCCTCAGACGAAACATAGAAAGGTTCTGCCAGTTCTGATACCCAACCCAGCGCGAACTCAATGGGGCTTCCTTCGATGGCTGGAGGCCCATCTGCCCAATCCATTTTCAACGTGAACTGAATGGTCTCTGCGTCCATAGTTACGAACAAATCGGTACCGTCATAATAAGGATTAACTGTGTCCTGCTCCTGAAACGTAAGAGCGACCCGGACATGATGCACGGGTCGCTCCTTTTCGTAGACTTGGGTTTCTTTTTCTGCAATGGCGAGGAAGTGAATGTCGCCTTCCGGGTTGAAAGTTGACTCCAACAGTGCTAAGAGTTGTGTGTGTGATTTGTTCATTTAAAAACCTCCATAATTTGTATTCAAAGGTATTATATATTAATTAAAATCGGTTTATTACAAATTTCATAGTTATTAAGAGAGACATGCAAACGTTACATAGAGTGCAATACAGAAGACCAAGCTTGAACATAAGTTTAGAAAAGAAATAACTAAAAGACAAGCGGGAACTAAATCGTAAGACAAAGGCGAGCAGGCGGCATAACGAAAGGTATTTTGTTTTTTTAAAAGTCTTGATCTTGAAGATAATCTTGACTAAAGCGTGCGAAAGTTATAAAGTTTGACTATAAGTTCGAAGTGAGGAGAGTGCGACGGATGGATAAAAATTACCAAGAGATTCTCGATCAGCTTTTTAAAACTGATCCTGAAGTATTAAGAACTCGATTGAGAGATCTAGAAATTGAGCGCAAAATCTTATTATCTATTTTACAAAAAGATGAAGTCTCGCTTAAATCTCAAAGTTCAACCAGCTACGACTCCCCTATTGAGAATGGTGTAACTTCACTAGAAGAAAATGAAATTCTTGGAGAGGCCACTCTTACGGATGCAGATTTATCCTATAACAATTTGCGATTCAAAATTAAATCCAATGTTGCCAAAAGTCTTCCGACAAGTGGAACGGTTAAAGTTGTTTATGATGAAATATCCATTGAAGGGACGATTCCGCCGTCGGTAAGGGGGCGGATTAATGGTGTCCATTTATATAAGAAATTCCCGGATTTATTTAAGGTAGGATCTAAGTTGAATGTAAAATATTCAAAAGCTGATCGAACATTGAGTGTTTTAAGTGTTGAAAACTAATGAAGAGTATTACGAATATAGCAAGTGTTCTCTTAGGAGCAAATGTTCTTCAAAAACAGAATCATACAACAAAGTGTTGATGAACACTAGCATTTACGATCTACAATTATTTTAAGTATATTCTTAAAAGGATCTCATTCCCAAGGAGTGCTACTCGTATCGCAAAGGAATGACCACGGCTTTATGCCGATAACTGAACTAACTTGGGAGGAAATATGACGTGAATCCAGTTGAAATCGAAGTAGCTGTATCAGAACTAGTGACTCAGCCTTTTGATGAGGAGGAGTTTCCGTTCGCATTTCTTAGGGCTTTTGGGAACAAAGAGACGACGATCAGACGTCTGCGTTCAGGTGAATCAAACAAATCAGATTTAGGTGGAGTCCTCCAGTCGAATAATATTCACATTGTAGTCGCCCAATCTGGAGAATTAGCAAAGGCTCTTGTTGCACTTAAAGAGAGCCGAGCAACGGCTAAAGCAAAAGCTCGCTACATCCTTGCAACGGACGGGACAGAGTTACAGGCAGAGGATCTTGAGACCGACGATCCGCCACTCATTTGTGAATATAGGGACTTACCAAATTACTTTGGTTTTTTCTTGTCACTTGCTGGAATTACTACAGTAAAGCAGGTACGTGATAGTTCTTTTGATATTCGGGCAACAGGTCGGTTAAATAGGCTTTATATCGAGCTATTAAAGGATAATCCGCAATGGGAAACAAGTGAAAGACGCTATGAGATGAACCACTTCATGGCCCGGCTGATTTTTTGCTTTTTTGCTGAAAACACAGGTATCTTTAGAGAAATGCGTCTGTTTACAAACACCATTGAGCGTATGAGCACACATGATGCTTCAAACATGCATGAAGTAATTAGCGAAATTTTTCGAGCTATGAACACAAGGGATTCTAACCGTACAAATGCTAAATTGCCACGTTGGGCTGACACATTTCCTTACGTAAATGGGGGGCTCTTTTCAGGTAGTGTTGGTGTTCCGAAATTTAGCAAAATCGCACGCTCTTACCTTCTGAATATTGGAAGCTTGGATTGGACAAAGATCAACCCAGACATTTTTGGTTCTATGATTCAGGCTGTTGCTGATGAGGAGGAACGTACTGAGCTTGGCATGCACTATACTAGTGTACCAAACATTCTAAAGGTACTTAATCCGCTATTTCTGGACGACTTAAGACTGCAGTTAGAAGGAGTAGGAAACAATCAACGTATGCTACTAAACCTACGCAAGCGTCTTTCGAGGATTCGAGTTTTTGATCCGGCTTGTGGCTCAGGGAACTTCTTAGTCATCGCATATAAGCAGATGAGAGAAATTGAAAACATTATCAATGAACGCCGCGGTGAACCCGGGCGTGAGAGCGATATACCGTTGACCAATTTCCGCGGTATCGAAATTAGGGATTTTTCAGCTGAGATTGCTCGTCTTGCCCTCATTATCGCCGAATACCAGTGCAATGTACTGTATCGTGGTCCGACCCTCGCTCTTGCAGATTTTTTGCCGCTATCATCGGAGAACTGGATTACCTGCGGCAATGCTCTAAGACTGGATTGGCTTAGTATTTGCCCACCGACTGGAACAGATGTGAAATTCCATGGCGATGATCTTTTCAGCACGCCATCAAATCAAGCACAGATTGACTTCGAGAATGAAGGCGGGGAGACGTATATCTGTGGAAATCCACCCTATCGTGGAAGTCAATGGCAAACGGACGAACAGAAGGACGATCTACAGGGAATTTTCTCGGATCGAACAAGAAACTGGAAATCCCTGGACTACGTCTCTGGCTGGTTATTGAAGGCTGCAGATTATGGTACCAGGACGCCAACTGTTTCAGCATTTGTGGCTACTAACTCCATCTGTCAAGGACGCCAAGTAGAAACCTTATGGTCGTTGATTTTCGCTTCTGGCCACCAGATCGCTTTCGCCCATACTTCATTTAAGTGGGCCAACCTCGCCAATAAGAATGCCGGGGTCACGGTGGTGATTGTGGGCTTTTCTACCAATCCGGGTAGTGAGCGTCGGATCTTTAGTGAAAAGCCTAATGGGGAGAATATCGTCAAATCTACAAGTCATATCAATGCTTATCTCGTACCAGGCTCTAACATCATTGTTGGCCCTCGGACTACGCGTATCAGTGAGGTTGCCGAAATGACGTTCGGTAACATGCCTAATGATGGTGGAGGATTGTTACTCGCTCCTGAAGAAGCTGAGAGTGCTGTACGGTTGCATGGTGTCCCTAGCAAATTCATTCGACCATTCCTGGGATCACAGGAATATATTCGAGGGCAAGAGCGCAGGTGTATTTGGATTGGCAGCTCAGAATATGAAGAGGCTGTTGCTAATGAGTGGCTTGCCGCGCGGTTTGAAAGTGTACGAGATAAACGGCGGAAATCGAACCGCCAAACCACCCAAGCCCTCTCCAACGCCCCTCATCGTTTTGGCGAGGTACGGCAGCACGGAGATGAGCGAATTATTGTAGTTCCTGGGGTGAGTTCCGAGGGTCGTCCTTATTTGCCAGTAGGATATCTTCCAGCGGGTAGTATCGTTAGTAATAAGAACTTCGCCATACTGGATGCACCGTTATGGAATCTTGCCCTGATAGCCTCCCGCTTGCATTGGGTCTGGATTGGTACCGTTTGCGTGAGAATGCGAACCGACTTCTCCTATTCCAACACACTCGGATGGAATACCTTTCCTGTCCCTACTCTGACTGAGAAGAATAAAGCTGACCTTACCCACTGTGCTGAGGAAATTCTTTTGGCGAGAGAGACACACTTTCCAGCGACAATTGCAGAGCTCTACGAGCCAGAAAATATGCCGGCCAACCTTCGTGAGGCTCATGAGTATAACGATGAGGTGCTGGAGCGTATCTATATTGGCCGCCGTTTTAGAAATGATACGGAACGGCTCGAAAAGCTATTTGAACTCTACACTAAGATGACAATATCAACGTCACAGACGAAGAGAAGCAAGAAGGGGGCAAACCAATGACAGCAGGAAATAAATTAATCCCTGCCATTTCTGTGTCTTACGCTCGTAACGGAAATTCCAAGAAATCTAATGAGCTGGGAATGCGAACTATGCAAGAGCGTGCCTATGAACGGCGAGGCGAGCAGTACCTACTTATTAAGTCGCCACCGGCATCCGGTAAGAGCCGGGCATTGATGTTCATTGCCCTAGACAAGCTTCAGAACCAAGGACTCAAGCAGGCAATTATTGTTGTGCCTGAAAAGTCAATCGGCTCCAGCTTTAATAATGAGCCACTGAGCCAGTATGGCTTTTGGACTGACTGGGTTGTGGAGCCGAGATGGAACCTATGTAATGCCCCTGGCTCGGACAACGGAGGTAAGGTTAAGTCAGTCGGTGCGTTCCTTGAAAGCAACGATAAAGTCTTAGTTTGTACACATGCTACCTTCCGTTTCGCTGTCGAAAAGTACGGAGTAGAGGCATTTGATAACAGGTTGATTGCGGTAGACGAATTTCACCATGTTTCTGCGAATCCAGATAATAAGCTAGGTTTGCATCTTGGTCAGTTTATCTCCCGCGATAGTGTGCATATTGTTGCGATGACTGGTTCTTACTTCCGTGGCGATGCTGAGGCGGTGTTAGCTCCACAAGACGAGGTAAAGTTTGACACTGTCACTTACACGTATTATGAGCAACTTAATGGATATGAGTATCTGAAACAACTCGATATTGGATATTACTTCTATTCAGATTCATATACAGATGACATTCTTAAAGTGCTAGACTCGTCTGAAAAGACCATCATTCATATCCCAAGCGTTAATTCCCGCGAGAGTACCAAAAACAAGATTAAAGAAGTGGAGCACATCATTGAAGAGCTGGGGGAGTGGCAAGGCACTGATTCCGTAACTGGCTTTCAATTGGTTAAGATATCAGATGGTAGAGTTCTTAAGATTGCCGACCTGGTAGATGACGATTCAACTAAACGAGACCGGGTATCTACAGCATTGAAAGATCCTATCCATAAGAATAATCGCGACCATGTGGATATCATTATTGCTCTTGGCATGGCGAAAGAAGGCTTTGACTGGATATGGTGTGAGCATGCACTTACAATTGGCTATCGGGCGAGTCTTACCGAGATTGTACAAATTATAGGTCGCGCTACCCGCGACGCTCCGGGTAAAACGCGAGCTCGATTCACAAATCTGATTGCTGAGCCGGATGCTTCTGAGGATTCCGTTACTGAAGCAGTAAATGATACTCTGAAAGCCGTTGCTGCCAGCCTGCTCATGGAGCAGGTCCTCTCACCTCGCTTCGAGTTCAGATCGAAGAATGCAGAGAGTGGTCCGGTTGAAGGATTCGATTATGGAGACGCGGGCTACGATCCGGAAAATTGTAATGTAGGTTTTAATCACGAGACAGGGCAAATGCAAATTGAAATCAAAGGTCTCTTCGAGCCAAAGAGCGAGGAAGCTGCGCGCATATGCCGAGAGGACTTAAATGAAGTCATTGCGACCTTCGTTCAAGATAAAAACACTATCGAACGGGGCTTGTTTGATGAGGAAATAGTGCCGGAAGAGCTAACACAGGTTCGTATGGGCAAAATTATCAAAGAGAAGTATCCAGAACTTGATAGCGATGATCAGGAAGCGATTCGTCAACACGCTGTTGCTGCTCTTAACTTAACACAGCAAGCAAAGCAGATTGCGACGAAGAGCGCTGAGGGAAGCAGTGAACCGGTTGCCAACACTGCCCTGATTGATGGGGTTCGTAAGTTCGTGAACGTTCGCGAACTGGACATCGACCTCATCGACCGTATTAATCCATTCAGCGAAGCGTATGCAATTCTATCCAAGGCATTAAGTGAGGATAGTCTGAAGCAAGTTGCAGCCATTATCGCGGCAAAGCGTGTAAACATACCTTATGAAGAAGCCAGATCGTTAACTGAACGAGCTGTTCAATTCAAAAAAGAGCGTGGGCGGCTGCCAGATATAAATTCACAAGATCCATGGGAAAAGCGAATGGCCGAAGGAGTTGCAGCGTTACAGCGTTATTCAGCCCAACAGAAGGCCGCTCAAGGCAACGGAGGTGAAGTATAGATGACTAACCTCTCTGATGACGATCTTCTCCGAGAACTTGGTGTAGAGTATGAAGTAGAAAGGACACGCTCTTACACGCCACATCAAGAGCGTATCATCGCCGGGTTTGAAGAGATCCAGCAATTTGTGAAAAAGCATGGTCGTACTCCGCAACATGGAGAAGAGAATGGCATATTCGAAAGACTATATGCAGTGCGGCTTGATCGACTGCGGGCACAGGAGAATTGTAGATCCCTACTTGCTCCTCTAGATAGCCAAGGTTTGCTAAGTGAAGAAGAGATTAAACAAATCGATCAGGTAACTACCTTGGATGATGATGAACTGCTTGCTGAACTTGAAGGAATGCTCGCTACTTCAGATATTACAGAATTACGCCATGTTCGCTCTCAAAATGAAAAACGAGCTGCCGAGGAAATTGCGAATCGCGAGGAATGTAAAGATTTTGCTCGTTTCAAACCTTTGTTTGAGCAGGTTGAGAACGAACTTAAATCCGGGGATCGAGAGACGCGTCCATTTGGTAATGATGCGAGCATTAATAAGGGGAACTTCTTTATCTTAGGGGGGCAACTTGCCTACGTAGCTGAGATAGGGGATGAATTTAAGGCTCCTAATGGTCATTCTGATGCACGACTTAGGGTCATCTACTCTAATGGTACAGAGAGCAATCTTCTCCTCAGATCCTTACAGCGTGCTTTGTACAAAGATGAGGCTGGACGTCGATTAACCGATCCGATCGGTGGAGGGTTGTTTAGTACAGACTGGGAAGAGAATGATATCCAGAGTGGGACCATCTATGTACTGCGAAGTTTATCTAATCATCCCTTTGTCTCAGAACATCGTGAACTCATTCATAAGATTGGTGTGACCGGTGGTAAAGTTGAATCCCGTATCGCTAATGCAGCTCATGATGCTACTTATCTCCTGGCAGATGTGGAAGTCGTAGCAAGCTATAAGCTAGCTAGCATCAACCGAACGAAGTTGGAGGGCATATTCCACCGCATTTTCGCCCTTGCTCAGCTCGATATTACGATCAATGACCGTTTTGGTCACCCCGTACGCCCGAAAGAATGGTTTCTTGTTCCTTTAAATGTAATCGACGAAACAGTGAGTCGTATTCAAGATGGTTCAATTATTAATGTAGTATATGATCCTACGATCGCTCGTTTGGTCGAACGGCTGTGACTGTAGTGGAAGTTCTATTCTAAATACCGATAAATTAAGAGCGAAGGATACCTAGCGAGCGTCCTTCGCTTCGCTCTATAACCGATACGGTGAACCGTATCACAAAGTGGTAAAGCGGAGAATAGAAATAATTGTCGCAGCATCGCTACTAAGAGAAACTTACGCATTGGAGATGCAGAGTGGTGGATGTGGACAATGGAGAAAATTATGGAGTGAACAGGGGGGCTTCATATGACAATCGAAAAGTATGGAAATAACAGAGAACGATTTATAAATGATTTAATGAATTTGATGGTACCCAATAGAAGGTGGGATCGTTGAATTACGCGATTATATTAATATGAATAAATGGCTGAGTTCTAATTACACATTATCAAACCCTGGAAGAGAAAGTGATAGAAAGGTTATTACTTGGACTGAAACATCCGTATACATATAGTCTGCCAATTACGGAAGTTTCTTAGGTAGATTCGCTTATCTTATGTAACGAATTGTCCAGAATACATGGCAGAACTGAATGCTATTTAATCACAGGTGAAAGTCAGAACACTATTTATAATCAACAAGCGAATGGCTTTCGATTATTATCAGACGCAGAATGGCAGTATGCGTGTAAAGCGGGGACCAAGGGATATCGATATGAAAGTATCGATAAGATTGCATGGTATCAAGAAAACGCTGATGGATCAGTTCAACAAGTCGGAAAACTGTTTCCTAATCCATGGGGGCTTTACGATATGATCGGAAACGTTTGGGAGTGGTGCTGGGATTTGTATGATGCTGAACGATATGGGGACTATAGAGTCTTCCGCGGAGGCAGTTGGGCTGAAGTTGAAAATAATTGTGGATCAACGACTAGAAGGAAAAGTATGCCTGATTTCAAGATAGATGACCTTGGCTTTAGAATAGCACTTACAAAACCATGAGAATACGCATTTACCTGTCTTTAATTATCGCCGCTAGAGTGGGTGAATACCTTAACAGTGAGTTACATAAAGAGATTTTATTACTTGGGCGGAGAAGCTATATTTTTACGATTTCTTCGATTATAACTTCTATTCCCGTTGCTTTACCACAGAATTGATCTGAACCGTATCATAAGTAAAACACATTGGGAGGCGATAGCGAGAAATGCTGTCCGCTTCGTGCTAGCAGGGAATCCCCTCGGACTTGCAGAAGGGTAGACTTGAGATATCCATGTTAATTTAACTTTAATGCTTAAGCTTTCTGGATGCGCCTGTGGTATCATGAACATGCCTATCATCCTGTTACATCTGAGGGGGAAGAAGTTGCTTGTGAACATGGACAATTACTATAAATATGAGGATGTATCTGTATTAGATGATGCCAATTCAGCGCTAGATCGTGAAGCAGCTCGGTTGGCGAGTTTGATTTACACGCATACTTCGCAGGATGGGACCTATGCTTCACCGATCCATGGTCTGTATGTGAACCGATATTCGCAAGTAGAAGTGGCGGATGATGTTCACACTATGTTCTCGCCGGCAATCTGCATTGCAGCGCAAGGGAAAAAGCGAATTACCGTAGGCAAGGATGCTTATGAGTATGGTGCTTCGCGAATGTATATTGCCCCCGTTGCCTTGCCTGTTGCGATGAAAATCATGCAGGCCAGCCCCCAAATACCGTTCTTGGGGATAGGTCTATACCTCGATCCGCAAAGGATTGCTTCGTTGCTGCCGATGGTATTTCCTAATGGTTTACCGGAGGTTCGCAATCGCAGTGCGTGCTATGTCATCGAAGCAGACTTGGCCATGATGAACGCCGCTGCAAGATTGATGGCTTGCCTGTCCTCTCCCGATGATGCTCAAATGCTGGCTCCATTGGTGAAAGACGAGATTTATATCCGCGTCCTCCGTAGCCCAATCGGTGTTTATGTTGCCGAGACTGTTCTGGCGGAATCGGGCATGCAGCAGGTTGCAAAAGCGATTGATTGGCTCCAAAATAACTTTTCTCAGCCGTTGAAAGTAGCGGATTTGGCGGAGCTGGTCCATATGAGCGAATCGTCGTTTCGCGAGTATTTCAGATCGGCTACTGCGATGAGCCCTCTGCAATATCAAAAGGTGCTGCGCCTGCAAGAGGCGAGGCGTCTAATGTTATCCAGCTCCATTGACGCAACGACGGCGAGCCGGCGTGTAGGCTATTTGAGCGATTCCCAATTTAGCCGCGATTACAGCCGATTTTTTGGGTGTCCTCCAACTAGAGATATCACAAGGTGGCGTCAGGACCAGCAAAAGTTGAAGTGAAACGCACATGTAAACGGCTTTTCAAATTTCCGCGGGCATAGAACCTAGCGGATTTTTCCTTTTTAAGCGGCGGAATCTGTTGAATCAGGCAAAAACTCCGACGGAAAAGGCAAAGACCGCAGTAGTCAATCCCCTATACTAAGAGTAAACATCCTATCGATAGGAAAGGGGATTTCTGAAAATGCGTGTATTGGTTACAGGGGCGACAGGCTTCATCGGAGGGGCGGTCGTTAGCGAACTGCTGGATGCCGGTCATCAAGTGGTTGGTCTTGCCCGTTCTGAAAAAGCCAACAAACGGCTTACGGCACTGGGTGCCCAGGTTCAAGTCGGTTCGATTGAGGATTTAGCAGGCTTGCGCAAAGTGGCTGCTGCAGTAGACGGGGTCATTCATTTGGCCTTCTTCCACAAGTTCTCGCATGCGGGCCTTCCAACTCGGCTTAGGGTTTTATTCGGCGGGAATCCTCGTCATGTAGTGATGCGATTTATGAAGGCTGCAATTGAGACCGACAGGCGAGCCATCGAGACACTCGGCACTTCCTTACCCGCCGGTGACCGGGCGCTTGTCGTCGCGATGCCTACGATGACGCTTACTCCCGGCCGTCTCGGAACGGAGGACAGCGCTGGGGATCCTCAATCGCAAGGTGGATTACGCATCATTTCAGAACATGCCACCCTAGACTTGGCGAATCGGGGGATACGTTCCTCGATTGTACGCCTCCCACCGATCGTACACGGTGAAGGCGATAAGACGGGCTTGTTCCCAAATCTGGTGAACATCGCTCGTAAGAAGGGGTTATCCGCCTATACAGGCTCCGGTAACAACCGTTGGCCATCCGTGCATCTACTGGATGCGGCGCGCCTTTTTAGACTCGCCTTAGAACAAGCTCCGGCAGGGTCCCGGTTTCATGCAGTGAGCGAAGAGGGCATTCCATTTCAAGAGATCGCCACGGCTTTGGGCCTCCACTTGAACTTGCCGGTCCAAGGTATTGGGGTTGAAGAAGCAGGTAAACATTTCGGATGGCTTGCACCCTTCACGAAAACGGATAATCCGGCGTCCAGTGCGTTGACGCAGGAACGTTTAGGATGGAAACCAGTATATCCTACCCTTTTAGATGATATTCGGAAGGGGTATTATTTCTAACTGTAAAGCTGGGAGGAAGCGAAGATCCGTTTGCACCAAAAGTACGACAGGAAACTTGATCACGACAAGCGTTGAATTTGTGCGTCCCTTTCTAGCCGATGCCTTAATCGAGAAGATCGGTATTGACTCTATAGCCACTATAGGTTTTAAAGGGACAACAGCTTCACGGTGCATCAACGGAGGAGGATAATTCAAATGGGAAATAAGATGATTCGGGCACTCGTTCTCATTCTTGCATTTTCGATTGCCGGATACGCAATTGTTCAGTATGGCGTGCTTAAAGCTAGTGATGCAGGACTTGTCTCTTTCAAATTGCAAAAGCCGAATTTTGAACTCAAACCATGGATATATGTACTATACATCCATATTGTTACCGCGATATTTGCCTTGATCATAGGACCCTTTCAACTATTTATGAAGCCAACGAATGATAGGAAACGTTGGCATCGCCTATTGGGGTATGGATATGTTCTTTCGATTACAGTTAGTGGAATCGTGAGTGTGTATTTATCCCTTTTTGCCACGGGAGGTTGGGTTGCCGGGCTTGGGTTCATGTCGCTCGATGTATTGTGGGTTGCGACGACGCTTATTGCAACGAGAAAAATTATGGCGAAAGACATCCAAGCTCATGAAGCATGGATGCTTCGCAGTTATGCGCTTACTTTTGCAGCGGTCACGCTTCGAATCTGGTTAGCGCCGCTGAATCTTCTGCTTGGCGATTTCGAGGCGGCGTTTCGGGTTGTCGCTTGGGTTTGTTGGATTCCTAATCTGCTCGTCATAGAAGCCGTGATTTCCAGAAGGAGGTTGCGGCAACGGCAATGATTTACAACTGCCAGCTACAAGAAGGAATGCTAAATGCGCTTCTTCTGTACAATGAGAATTAATCAATCAGTTCAGAGGTATTCGCTGAGGAATCTGAATTAATAGAAGAGAAATAAGATCGATGTCGCAATGAAGTACTTAGGTCTATTTTTGGACAAGATTTGTATGAGGGAGAGTTGGTAGAATGCCAATGGACAATCAAATGAAGGTTTTGGTTGAGCGAACAGAGAGTATTCTCTATTATGCCGAATCTGACCTATCGAAAGATCAGGGGGCAGGTTGGATCGGCGGAAATGCACCTCAATTTTTTGATGATCAAGACGACCACATCCATGAAGGTAACCAAAAATATCTTTTTTACTTGAGCCTCGTCCATCCTTTTAAATCGGAGAGCATGATTTCGATCTTCATCCCTGAAGACTATGAGGAGTATTTGAAAAACAATATGTATCCTAATTGCTCGATCAAGGTAATTGAGCACCCCATTTCAACTGAAAGCATCAAAGAGATGTTTACTAACCCAGGCCTTAAAAAACACACCATCTCAGACGGGACACTAAGCAATGACCAAAAATCAATGGATCAGTCTTTTTTGATCAAAGTAGGGGGAAACCCGAGACTTATTCAAAATGAAGACTATTATTTTACGAATTTGATGGAGGAGTCATTTTCTTTTTTATTTCAAGTAGATGAAGATGGTTACCCCGAAACGTTGGTTCAAAACGACTACAATTATCCTTTTGGTTTTGGATCACTATATGTCTTTGCCATGGTAAGAGCCACCGAGATTCAACACCCTGTAGCAGGTTTTTGGCAATTCTCTTGATTTCGCTCTATAAATGTTACGATGAATACGGCTGAAGGCTGCTCCCATATGGCCCACAATACCGGCCTGCTCACAATCATGAATTACATTACCTCGCACGATGTGACTGCCAACTCGATCTTTATGCCAGCCAGGGCGTAATGCGCGTAAAATAACCTCCTGCTCCCGTTGAGTCCCGCCTTTACTACGCTTCTCCAAAGCATTGGTGTGACCTGTACCGATTTCGGTACCCAGGCTAATACCAACGCATTTGGATTCACTGATTATATTATTTTCAATAATCCAGCCTTTGCTCCAGTAAGGTCCGATCAAACCTACCTGGTAGTCCGTAAGCGGCGCCCATTGAGGAGAGGTTTGACGAAGGGTGAAGCCACTATTAACTATCTAAAATATGTAGGTTAGGGTAATTGCAATTTGCTTTTACGTAATGTAGAATTATCTGATGGAAAAAACGTGGAAGGGGTGGGAGTATGAGGTGGAAACAGAAGACTTACAATCAGTCGACTTGTGTAATTTCATATTTCCATTCCATTAGAACACTAAAGCATTTATTGCTTTAGTGTTTTTATTTTATGGGGGTGTAAGAATTGTCAAGGTACAAAAGGGTTCTCGTTAAGCTAAGTGGTGGAGCAGTAGCAGGAAACTCAGAATTTGGTTTTGAGCCAGCGATGTTAGACCATATTGCAGATGAAATCATGTCAGTTGTAAACTTGGGCGTTGAAGTATCGCTGGTTATAGGTGGGGGTAACATTTTCAGAGGGAATATGGCGGAAAGCTGGGGGATAGAAAGGGCAGAAGCTGATAACATTGGGACGCTTGCGACTGTTGTAAATAGTTTAATGCTTCGTGGAGTTCTTAAGGCCAAGACCCAAAAGGAAGTACGAGTAATGACGGCAATACCTATTACTTCAGTTGCAGAACCATACATTCGTCTAAGAGCAGTCCACCATCTAGAAAAAGGCTATATTGTAATTTTTGCAGGGGGGAATGGTCAACCTTACGTTACAACAGACTATCCTTCAGTACAAAGAGCCATCGAGGTTAATTGTGATGCTTTATTAGTTGCAAAGCAAGGGGTTGATGGTGTTCTTAATGCAGACCCTAAATTGGATAAAGATGCAAGGAAATTCCGTTCACTTCATTACAACGATGTATTAAAACACAACTTAAAGGTAATGGACCAATCGGCTTTCATTTTAGCAAGAGACTACAATCTGCCCATGCATGTGTTTAACTTCGATAAACCAGGCTCGATGAAGGAAATTTGTGAAGGTAAGAATAACGGTACGATAATTAGCGGCGAATCCGTTTTAGAGTTGGAATGAAGTATGTTAGAAATGCTACTCCCCTTTATGTAGCGGAATGATAGTTCCATAAAGGAAAAGGTATAAACAGAAACCCACTCCACCAAAGGAGTGGGTTTCTGTTTATATTGATATGTATATTTTGTGGTAGACTGAACTTTGTTTTTAGTTATATTACGGGAGGGACGTACCACAAGTAGGGTAAAATGGATGATAGTACTTCAGTTTTAATTAGTTTACATTAATATATAGTTTATAAATCAGAATAAGAAACAACATTTGGAGGTTTTTACTATGAAAAATAACGCAAAAATATTATTGACGGTTCTGATTACGATGGGAATTCTTATTCCCCTATACATGAACACTACTCATTCAAATTCAGAACCGGAAACACCAACTGAATTCATTAATACTCCTTTACCCACATCAACAGTAATTAGGAATGAAGACCTTGCTGGCACTTCAACTATGAAACAATTTGATATGCCAGATGGATATGGTTATGCAAAGGTTAAGTTTAAAAACACAGGTTCTAAGCCATTTACTTTCACCATTAACCTAGGATCTGCAGCAGGAACAATGAAGTTGTCCGGAACTGTCCTAGCGGATGGAAAGGAGCATACGTTCTTTAACGACAAGGTCTGGTCAACTGGAGACTACTTTGTAAATATTTCTTCCTCACAAGGTATGTCTGGTACATTGAGTATAGATCTGGGAGCTGATCTAAATAAAATAAAGAGTTTATGAGTCACCAAGAGATTCGCCTAGCAACTCGCTATGTAAATTAGCTTGTACGTTCAAGTGAACCATACCACAAGCAGGGAGAAGTTTGAGTATAAACTAATTATATTGTTGATTTGATACGCACTATTTTAGTAAGATTTTAACATAATATAAAATAAGAGGGGGATTAACTTTGATAAAAGTAGAATTAGCTAACGATGAGGTAGCTATAAATATTTTTAAAGTTGATGGAGTTACAGTTGCTGGGAAGATGGGGTACATCACTGAAAAGGGACATAAAAATCTTTGGGCACGTGTGAAAGATTATAATTTATCTCAGAGAGCGCTAGAAGCTTCTTTTACCGAAGTTCCGAAAGAGATTTCCTCACTTACACTATTTTATCCCTTAGAATCTAACGATTATATTGATGAGATTGAAATAGTTAGGAATAGTGATCATTATGATGATATGGAATTACACTTTAATTTTTATTGGGATTTTGAAAAATGGAAAAAACCCTACAGTATCGAGGAATTTGCCGAAGTTATGGAATTTACAGCTTCACAACATAGAGATCAAAACGTTAGATGGGTGCAGCAAGATGAAGTTATAAGCAATGGTTGTCATATTACCTGTGATACTTTTTCAAAAGAGAGGACTATACTATCGGTTGTTGATCAGCACATACCTATTATTGAGGAAATTTACCAAAACGCTAATAAGTTCTTAATGGAAAAAACAAGAGAGGGATCCTTGGTTAGTCTGTTTCAGTTCCCTGAACACGTTCGTGTCGCGTGCGAGCAATATCTACTTTATTTTGCGGAATTCTTAAAAGATATAGGTATTAACGCAATGACAGATATTAGCCATGAGGCTAGCCAAGTTATTTTCTCTGTGACACCTGAAACTAGTGAGATAGCACTAACTAAAATCCGTGAAGCACTAAATATTTATCTTCAATTGCCTATCAATTCATCTAATTTAAACTATGTTAATATGAGTGTTGGTCCTAGAGAACAACAGTTATTAGCAAATATTCAGCACCTTAATGGGCAGTTAATGCTCTCTAACGCGTTAGTACAAGCTCAACAGGAAATTATAGATAATCAACGAATCACAATGGATCAGCAACATAGAATAATTGATTCCTCAATTCTTCAACAATCCTTGTTAAAAGACTCCAATTCTAAAGAAGATAAAGAAAAAATTTTAGGAGGAACTGTTTCACTGACCAAATATAAAGGAAAGGGATATGAGATCAACACTCCAGGGATATACCGTTGGATCAAAGAAAAACTTATTAAGTGATTATTAATGATAAACTTTCATAAAACATACAGCATTTAGGGATTCTGTTCTTCAATCCCGCTCAGCGGAATAGAGGTTCGTCACATGAAAAGATCCAGTCACCTAAAGTGACTGGATCCTCAATGACAAACTAAATTTCAAACTCAATACTACCCTTCTCGCTTAACTCAAACGGACCAGGTGTAATTTCCGCATCAGGTCTCTTTGTTCTGAAAAAGTCGGAGTCAAAGCGATATGGAGTGCTGTCAGGTTCCTCATACTTCATATCGGCGTGATACGTTTTTCCAAGCAGGTCGGAGGTAATCACCATGGCAGAGGTACCCCGAAGTAATTCGGCCTCATTGATCTGAATCTGCACCTTACCTAGCGCAGGATCAACTTCAATGTTTATTCCCTTCTGTGAATGTATCTTCGCATCGGATTCGTGAGTGCTTGGAACCGCATGGTTAAGATATACATTGCCACCCATAGCTACCGGAAGAACGGCATTGCCTATAAAGAAATCCTTCGCGGCATCGCCAAGCTCCATAAGCTCCTCTTTGGTGTATTCCCACCACTTCTTGTCTTTGACATTCGGATGTTGATCGTAGCCGCCAAGTCCCACAGCATGCAGATAACAAATGGAATTGTCCGGCACACCATCCATGACCGTCTTGCCGTCCTCTCCAACGGCATCCCTTGGTTTAAGGGGAAGATGTTCAAAAAAGGTGATTGGAACAGGCTCCTTATTCGCATCGTTATCACCCAAAAAGATATTGTTGTAGTACCTGTCATCGCCCCCCGTGATATTGGAGTATCCGGCCATGGCTGTCTCGTGAGGGAAGTGATATGGCGTAATACGAGTAATCTCGGAACGAACGACAAATCGGCCTGCAAATAAATTATGGGCAAATGCGCCGCCCTGAGCCATATTTCTGAAATTCATGGGCGAGAGGAATAGATTATGATCGACCATATACGGACCATGACACACCTCAACGAAGAGGTCTTCTGAAATGTTGTCGAAAAATACATTACGGCTGATCCGGGTGCCCTGTGCCTGCCAGTCAAGCCAAAGCGCACGGTAACAGCTATACATTATGTTTTCGCTAATTTGAGTATCCAAGGAAGCATGCAGTTTAATTCCCGCGACTTCGGCACCATGTCTGAGTCGTTTGTGATGAATGTTATAGATCCGATTCTGATAAATGTGGCTGAAGGCTGCTCCCATATGACCTACTATACCGGCCTGCTCACAATCATGAATTACATTACCTCGCACGATGTGACTGCCGACGTGATCTTTATGCCAGCCGGAGCGTAATGCGCGTAAAATAACCTCCTGCTCCCGTTGAGTCCCGCCTTTACTACGATTCTCCAAAGCATTGGTGTGACCTGTACCCATTTCGGTACCCAAGCTAATACCAACGCATTTGGATTCACTGATAATATTATTTTCAATAATCCAGCCTTTGCTCCAGTGAGGTCCGATCAAACCTTCTTGGTAGTCCGTAGGTGGTGCCCATTGAGGGGAAGCTTGACGAAGGGTGAAGCCACTTACGGTTATGTAGTTCAATCCTGGCTTCTCAGGCCAGAAGCAAAAAGGACGCACATTGATTTCTACATTTTCCTTCCGTGGATCTTTCCCTCCGAAATTAGCCCAGATTTTTGTTGTTGTAGAACCAACTTCAGCATACCATTTCAACAGTGAATCCTTGGAATACTTGGCTTCAGGCCAAACTTCCGGATTGTGAACGCTTTCAATGTTTTCGCATTCATACAAGGATTTGCCATCCAAATATACGTCGCCGAGATGAACCGGAAACGGCCCGTCAAACAACCAGTCTCCACTGAGTTCCACCTCAAAAGGATTACGAACAGAAAAGACAGAATTCAGCACTTCTGTGCTCCAGACATGGTCTCCTTCAGACTTCCAGTCAGTAACCCGCTCAGCGCCTGTAATGACGACTTCCCCGTCTCCTGCGGATCGATACACGATTCGATGCTCCGCTGTTCCTCCATTCGCCGGGTTAACCCATTCTCTGTATACTCCCGCATGAACAATAACTGTATCACCAGCCATGGCATGAGCCGCAGCGCGTGATATGGTACGAAGGGGTTGATCTGCTGTTCCTTTTCCTTGATCACTCCCATGTATGGATACATGATATTCCATAACAACTCTCCTTCTTCCTACAATGTTTGTTGGTTTCCATTATTATACTAGAAAATAAATGTAATGGGAGAGACAGGAAGGTGGATGTTTTATGAACAGCTGCTCTGGTGACATTGATCTGATGGAGATGACCCTGAAGAAATAGAGAAGCCACTCCAACCTTTGGAGTGGCTCTATACTTGGCTATTATGTTGTACTCGGCTGTTCTATACTGTGATCAGCATCTATCTTATTTTTTGCCTAGTGTCTCCCAAATTCCGTGGAGCCAAGAGTCAAACTCAGCATCTTTGTCGCCTTCATAAGCATCATAGAGATCTAGACGTGTCTTTTGCAGTTTTTCCTTAAATTCCTCAAATGTGTGACCTTCGGGAAGGCTTTTTTTGATCCGCAGCAAAATTTTGTTCGTACCTTTAAACAGCTCACCTTTGTTTTTGGCAGGCATCTGTACATCTTCACCCAAATGTTTGAGCTTGAGATATGCGGCTTCGCGCACTTGGAACACTTGATCATTTTTCAGAACATTCTGCAGCAACTTAAGGGTAGGTTCTGTATCCCAGTTCCCCAATTCGTTCACCGCATTCAGTCTGTCTCTCCAGCTTGACGTCCGAGTAGCCGCTCGTTTGAGCTCTTCAAAGTTCTCTGGTAGTTCGTTAACTGCTCCAATATCATGGTTGTTCGTCAAAATTCAATCTCCTTAATCATTGCCATCTCGGCAAATGATGAATGTTATTTATGTGATCACTATTATAGCACGAACCCGACTAAACTACTCCTATGAAGCCGAATAGTTAGCCTAAATCCACGTTCACCCGATTCATAAAGATGCACCAGCCCATCTGTTCTCCTTGGCAATCTTTTTCTCCTGAATAGAGTCCAGCATGTACACCCAACCAATCAATCCGCATAAGACAAAACCAAATGCGTGTAGAGCTCCGTAAATGGGAATAAAATCGAGAATGGTTAAGGAGTACATATTTTTCAGTAACGGATAGAAGATGGAAATGACAACAACCGTGTAGAAGGCTAGACAAGAAAGGCCTAGGAAGAAGGATGCCTGCATATTTAAAGCGTTTTTCCTCAAGTAAGCCAGGAGATAAGCGGTATAAAACACAATATTACATGCGAACAAAGCGACACCAACGTACTCAATCGGCTTGGAGAAAATCATACCAGAAGCAATCAGCAGGGGTCCAATAATATCGATGGCAACTACCCAGGGATACCAGCTTTTTTTCGTCATAATCCGTCCCAGTGCACCAATGAAAATCGGAACAATCGCAGATGAGAAATGAAAGTGAACCGAGCTTAACGCGTGTGTTGCCACATTAGCATTAAAGAGATTCACTTGATATTGATATAACGTAAACCACATGCCTCCGATAAAAAAATAGACGAGTCCCGCGCCAATCGCGATTTCCGCTGCTTTTCCTTTTGCCATCACAATCGTGGTCAAGCTATAGATGCCCAGCAGTAGTGTGAATAGTAGCCAACCCAGGGAGAGCATGCCAGGTATTGCCGTGCCTTCGAATCCCCACATCTTATTGCTCATGACGGAAAATAGGGTGAGAAGTGCTGCCGGATATTGAAGCCATTTCATAAGGACGTACATTATTCGTTGCTGTTTATTCTTCGCATCATATCTCAAGAGCAAAATGACAAGAGGTACAATGACAAATGCCAAGAACAGTTGCTGCCTGGGATCTTGAATAGATAGAGGATTAATATGGATAGATAAATCCAATCTGTAAATTAAATAGGGGATTAATTAAAATATATTGACAACCTTACAATTTTTAGTCAATATACTTGTATATTTAAGAGAATCTTAAGGGGGATTAAGAGGATATGCATGGTATGAGCAATAGCGTAGAGCCCTATAATGATATGTGGATGGATTGTGTATCTAATAATCTAATATCTATGCTTATAAATGAAAATAAATCATTTAGAAATATATCCTTACATATGGATTCAATGTATCTGAAAAAAGTATATAACCAGTCCTACAGTTCTGAGAATATACAGGGGGAACTTGTTTCTAGTGGGGCATACTTTCCAAAAATAGAATATAGCTTAGATATGCTGGATGAGTTAATTGATAGTTATGTCGAAGAATTCTCAAATCTTGAATCTGATGTGCACCAATGTATTAAATCAGCCCTTTGCGATGGATTCTATGTATTTGTCACTGTGGACCGATACTTTTATCCAAGTGGTGTGAATTCCAACATATCACATCTCTATCATCCTACTTTTATATACGGATACGATGAGGAGCAGCAATGCTATTTGGCGTTAGAGGATTGTGTTGTTATGGGGAAAATGGATAAGTATAGAATTCCTTATTACTCGGTTGATGCATCTTTTGAGCACTTAATAAATGCAAATAAACCAATTAAGTTGAGACTATGCAAAGTAAATGAATCGGCCAAAGGATTCCAACATGAATTAGAGTTTCAAAGGTTAATTGAGGTTTTAGAACGAAGCTTGGCTGGAACTCCAAAGTACAACGAGGATTATGATCTTCATTATCATACTGGAATGGATGCCTTGGATTCTTATTTAAGTGAATTCATTTTCTTGTTTTCAAATTTAGGTGCTGATGACACCTACCGGACAAGAACACTTTCTTTCTGTCAGAACCATACTCGTAACATAGAGATTACTCATAAGATTAGAGATAATTACGATATCAATGTTTTGCAAATTGAAAAAAAGTATTTAGAACTTTATAAGATGTGGAAGTCATTTAAAAACAGCAGTTTTTACTTTTTAGAGAAAAGAAAGGTTGGTTATAGTATAAGCAGCAAAAATATGCTTGAACTGCATTCCAAATTAGAGATTATTACAGAAATGGAACGAAACGCAACAGAACTACTTTTGTCTGCTTGTTGCTCTCTTTGAGCAAATTTGTTAAATAGGCAACTAGAAATGCAAGACATAATAACGCTTACAATTTAGACTTAAAATTTGGTCCATGTTAGGCCAATACATTACCCATTAAAGGTTGATTTGAAAACGATTACGTGGTAATATTTTCAATGTAAATATTACCTAATTTAACCGTTGTTTCGGCACGTTAAATGATGCTGTAATATTGATATAAAAATTCCAATGTAAGAAGTATCTTCAAATACTTCTATGGCCAAGCCATGCCCTAATACTCAATAGAAATGATAAACGTATGCGATCCATTTCCGGGTCGCATTTTTAATTGTTTAAATAAGGAGGGGATTCGATTGGCAAGAGTAGAAAACAAGAAATGGTATCACTTAACTCATTCACAAAAACAAATCTGGAACAATGAGAAAATGAATCCTAACAGTTCATTATACAACTTAGGAGGGTGTATTTCTTATATTGGTGAAACTGATATTGGATTACTTGAGAAGAGTATTCGTATATTCATTGAGTATTATGAAGGGCTCCATTTTCGATTTACCGAGTTAAATGAAATTCCCTTCCAATATGTTGATATAAATACCCCTAATATTATGCCAGTCATTGATTTTACTAAACATCCGGATCCCGATGACCAGCTTGAAATCTGGATGAACCAGCAAGCACAAATCCCATTTATATTAAATAAAGGTTGTCTTTTCGAATTCATACTATATCGGTGTAGCGATAAGAAAATAGGGTTCTTCGTGAAATTACACCACCTTATTGCAGATGGATGGTCATTCGAAATCATGACAGTTGAGATTAGAGACATATATATGCAGTTGCTGGCGGATAAATTTAAATCTTATGAAGGACAATCAACCCATCTAGAAGATTTTCTACAAGCGGAGGAAGAGTATCGATTATTATCTAGTCGTTTTAAGAGGGATCAAGAATACTGGTATCAAACCCTTAAGGATTTGCCTGAGCCGATATTAGGTATGAATTCTTCAGACTTAATTGGTAAACGCTTACGGAAAGAGTTAACACAAGAACAGACTAGTGCAATTAGAATGATGTTGAATCAGCACAACCTGTCCATGAATGATTTTGCCACGGCTCTAGTCGCAGTGATAATGCATAAGCACTATATTCGTAATGACATTATAGTTAGTATGCCAATCATTAATCGCACAGGCAAGGCTCAGAAACGTTCTTTTGGTATGTTTACTAATACAATTCCTGTACGTATACGTATTTCGGCCGAACAAACGATGTTAGATGTTCTTAAAGGATGTCGTGCTTCGGTAAAGCACGGATTGCACCATCGCAGATACCCTTATAATGAGATTTTGCAGGCTGACCCCTATTATGGTATTAATTTCCCGTTATTTGAGGTCGGGGTTAATTGCTACAGTACGAGTCTTGCTAATCATGCTGGGGATTTATTGATTGAAAACCAACAGTTCCATAGCAGTCAACAGCTTGTTCCGATCCAGTTTATTGTTAAGGAGTGGGACGAAAAAGGTCAGTTGACTGTTGAAATCGATTATAGACCTAGTTTATTCCCAGAATGGTTAATTATGCAGTTTGCAGACTATATTGACACGCTTGTTGATTTTATAGGAATTTCAATAAGTACACCGTTAAGAGAGTTGAGGATTGCTTCTGCCTCAATGCTTGATAGTATACTCCATGTTTATAATGATACTGCGGTTGAATTTCCAAGGAATCAAACGATACATAACCTAATTGAAGAACAAGCCGCGCGCACACCTGATCAAATCGCTATAATAGACGGCGATAGGATATGGACTTATCGCCAATTAGTAGAGCAGTCACAATTTATTGCAGACTACCTCGTTGGAGAGGGAATACAACGTAACCAAGTTATCGGGTTATCCATTCCGAGAAGTGGGGAATGTCTTCTCGCTATGCTTGCTATTTTGAAGGCTGGAGGCGCATTTCTCCCAATTGAACCGGATACACCTGCCAATCGAATCCAATATATTCTTGATGATTCAAATGCCGTTATGTATGTAACACAGGGACAAAGTTTAGCCAACATATCGCCCAATACACGAGTCATTGATATAAAATCATTTAGAAATCAATCGAAATCATCAACAAGATCGAATTTGAGCAACTCTGATGATTTAGCTTATGTCATTTATACTTCAGGTACAACAGGAAATCCAAAAGGCGTGGCGGTGCAACACCGAGCACTAGTGAATTATATAACCTTCGCTAGCCGTACTTACGTAGTGGAGGATAGTCCGGTGTTTGCATTATACTCTACCATCGCATTTGATTTGACCATAACGTCTCTATTCACTCCGCTTGTATGCGGCGGAGCAATTGCTGTCTACGGTGATACGGGGGAGAATGCTCTACTTGATGCTTATAAGGATGGCCGGGCTTCAGTTATCAAGGTGACTCCGGCACATTTGTCCATACTGGAAAGGATGCCGAAAAACGAAAAGTTTCTTAGGGCGGTTAAGGTAATTATCGTTGGTGGAGAGGCCTTGAAAACGAGCCTGGCGGCCAAAATTAGTGAAATGTTTGATGATAGAATTCAAATTTTTAATGAGTATGGGCCTACAGAGACTGTAGTCGGTTGCATGATACATCGATATGACAAGAAACGAGACACTGATGTGACTGTTCCAATTGGCAGGCCGATATACAATGCGAAAATATATGTCCTTGATGATAATCATGATCCAGTGCCTATAGGTGTAGAGGGAGAGATTTATATATCTGGTGAGTGTGTGGCCAGAGGATATATGAATAACCTTGAGCTTACTTCTGAGAAATTTATAACCAATCCTTTCGTTGCAAATATGCAGATGTATAGGACTGGAGATAAAGGGCTGTTTTCACCTTCATTGATTTTAGAGTACAGGGGGAGGAACGACGAACAAGTCAAAATCCGTGGATATCGGATTGAACCACTGGAGATTGAGTCCTCCCTGCTGACGTTTGATGAGATCGATTCTGTCACAGTTCAACCGATTCAGATACAAGGTACTGCTATGCTTTGTGCATATGTGGTCAAGAACAAGTATATATCAAACCAAACGATTCATCAGCGATTGCGGAGGAACTTGCCTGCATATATGCAGCCAACCTTTATTTTGGAATTGGACCAAATACCTGTTAATCGAAACGGTAAAGTAGACAAAAGGGTACTCCCCTTACCTACAGAAGAACAGATGATCTCAACAAGCTATTCCGATCTATCAGAGACGGCTAAAGATGTTCTGGAAATAGTCAAAGAGTTGTTTATTAACGAACAGATTGCTCTCAACAGTAACTTTTATATGCTTGGGGGGGATTCGATTCAAGCTATCCAATTGTCTTCAAGACTATTAGATAAGGGAATAAAATTGAGCATAAAGGATATTCTAGCTACGCCAATACTGGGGGAGATGATTGAAAGAGCGGATCCACTCCTACCCAACAAACAGCAAAAGCATGTCCAAATCAGTGGTACTATTCAAAGAATGCCAATAATAAATTGGTTCTTAGAACAAAGGCTAGCTAACGAATCTTTTTACTTTATGAACATAGGAATAGAAATCCTGCACCCTATAGATTTGAAAACTGTAAATGGTTTACTACGCGAACTTCTTTTGCATCATGATGAGCTACGATTAAACTGGGACTCCAGCGAGAAATGTTTATTTTATAATGATTCACATTTTCAATGCGAGCAACTTTTGGAAGAGTTCGATTTAACGGATATTTCTCAGGAAAGACACTATGAAAAAATATACTCGATTTTGAACGATAAGATGTCAACAATTCACTTGTCTTGCGACCTGTTATTTCAAGGTGTCTTGTTTAGAATGGCAGCTGATCGAAGCATCCTGATTCTTCTTGCACATCATTTGATTATTGATGGTGTATCTTGGCGAATTTTGCTGGATGACCTTCATGCGCTTTTCAGTTCCTATGACCGAGGCTCTTTGGATGATTTGACTTTGCCGGTTAACAGCGACCCCTTGCAAAGTTGGGCTGATGCATTAGCCTGTTATGAACCATCTAACGACGAGCGAGATTATTGGCAACAAGTGATTCAACAGCTAAACAATGCTTCTGATCTGGAATGCCTGAGGGGTGTAAAGCCTGTCCTTCTTAATGCACAACAAACGGTTTATCGGGAACTGACAGTTCAACAAACCTTGGCAATAACGAGAGAGGCAGCAAGAATGCTAAATGTGGGTGCAGATTGCATATTATTAGCAATATTTGCCAATGTCCTTGGTGAATATCAACATGGTCGGGAGTTGTGGATTATGCTGGAATCCCATGGACGCTACGGTGGGCTAAAGGAGCTTAACGTCAGTAGAACGATAGGATGGTTCACAACATTGTATCCTCTTAAAGTTAGAACAGATCTCACTGTGGAGGATTCGATCAGAAATGTGAAAAGCAGAATGAGTAGTGTTCCTAATCATGGTCTGGGATATGGCACTGGAGAGATGTTCGCAAAACGAGCTCCTCAGTTGATGTTTAACTATATGGGTGCTTTCGAAGCAAATAACGATTATTTTTCCCTAATTCCGGAATATTGTCAGAAGTCTAGTAGTCCAGATAATATGCTTACGGCATTGTTAGAGGCAAATCTTCTTATCGTTGATGGAAAGCTAAGAATCGGTCTGACCTATGACTGTCTAGACACAGCTGATGTTATGCAAATGTTGGATAAATACGAAGTGGCATTGCAAATGTTCGCCCATCAGTATGAGGCAATATGGAATGATGTTATACAATCTGCTACGTTGTCCTCAGAGGATATTGCAATACTATTTGACTGATGTGTAATGATTGAATTTATCAAGGGCAAAAGGAGTGTACTCTTTTGTTAAAAGCCAGCACAAAAAAAACGCTATTGATTTGTCTCCCATATGCTGGGGGTAGCAGTCATTTTTTTTATAAATGGAAGCGTTATCTGAATCCGAGCGTTGAGATTTTCCCAGTGGAGATAGCAGGGAGGGGGCGTAGGTCAAAGGACTTTTTCTACAATTCGTTTACGGAAGCTGTGGCTGATATTGAGTCGATAATCGTTCCGGCCATTCAAGACAGACCGTATGTCTTGTTTGGACATAGCATGGGGAGTCTGCTTGCATATGAACTATGTTGCAGTTTGGAGCAACAAGGCAACCCGCTTCCTGACATAACATTCGTCTCTGGACACGATGCGCCAATTTATAAAAAGGAACAAAGAAATTATCACTTGCTTAATGACGAACAACTAACAAAAAAAATAATTAAGATGGGTGGGCTTTCAAATGAGGTGGCTGAGAACGACGATTTGATGAGAATTTTTCTTCCTATTGCAAGAGCAGACTTTAATATGTTAGATCAATATTTAATAGAACCTAAAACAAAACAGATTTCAGTTGACCTTACATTATTATATGGCACTGACGACGGGATGATTAAAGAGAAGCTTCAGAGTTGGGGGCAGTTGACCAGCGGTAATTTTAATATGTATCCGTTCTCAGGTGGACACTTCTATTTGAATGAACACGAACGTGAGGTTGTTGATTTGATTAATAGATCAATTGAGAATCAGTTTAAGATATACAAGAATTACACATAAGGGGAGAAGAACTATTGTTTCCTTACGATGATTTTGGACTGAATGTTGGCGGGGTAGATCAGTGGCTGAACGGAATCCCTATGTTGATGAAACACCATAAAGTTCCTGGGTTAGCACTAGCGATTTGGGAAGATGGGCAATGTAGCCGTATAACATGTTACGGTCAGGCTAACCCCAAAAATCGGGTTAACGAGCATACGCTCTTTCAGGCAGGCTCTATATCTAAGACGTTCACAACATGGGCAGTGATGAATATGGCTGAGGAGGGAAGCTTGGATTTACAAGCATCTGTAGAGAAATTGATCCCCTGGTGGAGCATACCGTCATCTCCGTTCAATAATAGTCAAATTACAATAAAGTCTTTGCTCAGCCACACGGGTGGTGTTAACATCTCTTCTTACTTGGGCTATGAGAAACAAAACATGCCCGATTTGGTAGACTCGCCAACCTTTAATCATCGCCATGGAATTAAGATTATTTACGATCCTAATCGAGGGTTTTATTACTCTGGCGGCGGATATACGCTTCTGCAGGCGATTATTGAAAGCCAGACAGGGATGCCCTTTGCAGAATACATGCATCATAATCTTTTAGTGCCGCTAGGAATGAAGGATGCAACATTCGACAATGCCGGAGATTTTGAAAAGCCGTTAGCTATCCCTTATAGTTTGCTGAACAGACCAATAAGCCCACTATTCTTTGTGGAAAAGGCAGCGACGGGGCTCTATGCATCGATAAGTGACATGTCCAAATTCATTGGTGAACATATAGCCAACAGGGAAGTAGACGCACCTTGCTTTCTTATGCCATCATCCCTCCGGATGATGACGACAAGGGTATTCAGGAAGGTGAATTACGGTCTTGGCTACCGATTAATTACTTTTCCAGATAATAATAAACTTATCTACCATCGAGGCGAAACGATTGGGTATAGTTCGGTTTTTGCTATCTTCCCGGGTAAAAGAGCGGGCATTGCAATTTTGTCCAACAGCAATAGCGGACATAATCTAATCTCGATCATATTATCAGATTGGATTAGTCAAGTGTTAGGTTCTATTGACGAGATATATATTAAGTATATGGATTTAAAGAAGCGAAATCCTTTGATGTCCTATATGAAATACCATTATCTTTCAAGAAAGCAACAAAGGTTAATTCACTAATCTGGAAATATGGGGGAAGTGTTGATGCAGCAGTACGGCGAACATATGTCTAGTATGTATGACATTGTTGAAAAATGGGGGGGGTTTGCCAGAGCACATACTCCTTCACTTGTCGATTTCTATGAAAAGAAGGGGCTTAATGGACCAATCTTGGATTTATGCTCGGGAACAGGAACTTCTTCTCTGCCCTTCTTGAAACTAGGATCCAACGTCGTTTTGATTGATCATTCTCCATCTATGCTGGAGAAAGCAAGAACAAAGCTGTATTACTACATCCTTAAAAATCGGGCTACTCTTATTGAAGCTGATGTGACTGATTTTTCAGTAGAGGGGTTCGATTCTTTCGGATTTGCTTTCGCTTTGTACGATGCGATGAATCATCTGAAGAATAGGGATGCGTTATCGAAATGCTTTGCACGAGTGTATGCTTCGTTAAAGAATCATGGATATTTTATATTTGATATGAATACCCGTTTGGGTTTGGAGCTTTCCAATAAGATGGAGTTCTTTGACAATCAAGAAGTCTTTGTCTCGGAGCGGGGTATTTATAGTAACGGAATGGATACAGCCTATATAAAAATCACGGGATTTATTAAGACTGAGTCAGGAAATTATGAGCGCTTTGACGAAACACTGTACAATCGTTCATATGAGATGTTAGAAATTCGGTCAATGTTGCTTGAAACAGGGTTCAGTAACGTACATTTTTCAAGAATCGAGAATCTTGAAGTACCTATAGAGAACCCTGAGAAGCAGCCACGGGTTTTCTTTGTTTGCCAAAAATAAAGGGAGAGGGCTGGGGTTTTGATGTCGGTCTCTATGAAGCTTGCCCGCAACAATGTTGAGGAAATTGCTCCATTAACACCAATGCAGGAAGGAATACTATTTCACTATTTGGAAAAAGAAGAGCGTATGTATTATCATCAGCAACTAAACTTCCGTATAACAGGAGTAATTGACCTTGAAGTGTTACGTGAGTCCTTTCTAGCGGTAATTCAAGGCAATGGCATGCTTAGAACTGTTTTTAGATGGGAAAATATAGATAGGCCTATCCAAATCACACTGAAACAATACGAACCGACTTATCGGTACAAGTATATGCCGATAAATAGCGATAAAGAGAGAGAAAGTATGCTTGGGGACCTGTTACTTGAAGATTTAGAAGACTCGTTTGCTCTTACGCATGAGCCATATCGAATATGGATTATACAGTGGGCACCCGAACAATATGATGTTCTTTTTAGTTACCATCACATACTGTTGGATGGTTGGAGTTGTGCCGTTGTATTGGAAGAATGGATTCGAAAGTTCGGAGACCTTTCTCATGGTGTGAAAACGCCTTCATTAGGCAAGCCTTCGTTTAAAAAATTTGTCGATTGGCAGATGAATAGGAATGATGATGATAGCGAGCAATATTGGAGGGAAAAGCTACATACAGATATTGCCGACAGCTTATTGCCTGCGAAGGCATACAAAACGGATGTAGCTGTTAGGGAAACGGCAGTTCACCAACCATCAAGGGAGTGTTCTGACAAAATACTGTCGTTTCTTAAATTTGAGCAAATCACCCTTGCAGCCTTAGTTTATTCAGCATGGGCCTTGCTCATTCACCGTTATAACGATCACGATTGTGTCTTATTCGGCACAGTGGTCTCTGGCAGACCTCCTCAATTGATAGGAATAGAGAAGATGGTAGGTCTATTTATGAATACAATCCCTTGCATGGTGGAATTGAAAGATCAGGAATCTGTAACCGAGTTCATTAATCGGATCAATAAAGAGATGAGAGAGCGGTCTGAGCATGATAAAACACCTTTAGTCAAAACTAAATCGCTTCTTGGGGCGGATAACCGAATAAGTCCGTTTGAATCTATCGTAGTGATTGAGAACTATCCGATGGAACAAGTGTTAAGGAATGGAAGTGAACAGATTCTCTTCCATTCATATCAGCTTCATGAGATGAATCATTTCGATCTTACACTGAAAGTAGCAAACTTTGACGGACTAAGCTGGCAACTTGATTATAATCCCGGACGTTTTGATTCCAAATCAGCTGATCGTATATTAAGGCATTTTAATAATGTTATAGAGTTCATTATTCATAACCGATCTGCTTCCCTTGAGGTGTTGGAATTCCTGGATTCCGACGAGAAGGTGCAATATAGCAATTCAAAACTAACGCCCAAACTGTTGGAAGGTCAGCAGGAAGATACGCTTATTTCAGCGTTTCTTGCACGGGTTCAGAAATATGCTGACCGTATTGCAATACATGAAATTAACGGCAAAATGATGACATATGAAAATCTTTACCGAAAAGTTACAAGCATGGCCTCTAAGCTGACGACAAATAATCAATTACGGCTGGGAGACTCGATTGCGGTTATAGCGGATCGTTCTGTTGAAATGATTATTAGTTATTACGCGATTCTTATGGCAGGTGGGAATTTCGTTCCGATAGCACCGGATCTCCCAGAGGAGCGGATTCGATATTGTTATGAAAAAAGCAATTCCGTGAGGCTACTTGCCAGTCGTAAACATGCTGATTTAGCGGCAAGGATTACGAGTTGCAATACGATTGTTCGGGTCGAGGATTATGCCGAGGACATAAATATTCATTTCGAACCGGTTTGCCGACCGAATGATGTGGCATACATCATTTTCACCTCAGGTTCTACTGGCGCTCCTAAAGGCGTTGAGATTGAGCACAGGCAGGTGTTGTCGACTTTAAAAGCGATACAAGGTCTTTATCCGTTAGGGGCATCGGACCGGATGTTGTTGAAGACGTCTTGTATGTTTGACGTTTCCGTTGCGGAGCTGTTCGGATGGTTCTGGAACGGAGGAAGTTTGGTAGCGTTACCATATACCGAAGAGAGAGATCCACTTCTATTATTGCAAGCAATAAGGCAATACCACATTAGCCACATTCATTTTGTCCCCTCACATCTTCTTGCGATTCTAGAGTCAGCTGAGACTGTGGGAGGTGAACTTCCAGATAGTTTGAAGTTCATTTTTGCTGCTGGGGAAGCACTACCAAAAAACGTATGTGAGAAATCAAAAGAATTATTCCCCGATGCCCGATTGGTCAATTTATACGGTCCTACGGAAGCTGCTATATTCGCAACTGCCTATGAAGTGGATCTTAGTAAAGTTGAACAGACGATTCCAATCGGACAGGCTTTAGAGGGAACTCACACAATGGTGGTAGATAAGAAAGGGCGATTAATGCCAATAGGAGCAGTCGGTGAATTATGGCTACACGGAAACGGCATTGCTCGTGGTTACAAGGGTTTAGAAGAGCAGACAGCTCAAAAGTTTGTTTTGCACCCTTCGATATCTGGAGAGCGATGTTATCGAACGGGTGATCTGGCAAGGGTGAGAGCGGATGGCATCATTGAATATATAGGTCGTAGAGATTATCAGGTCAAGATACGTGGTTATAGAATCGAACTTGGTGAAATCGAGACATTTGCCTTACAAATGTCAGCAATAAGTCAGGCAGTAGCAATTGTAACCGAACAGGACCAAATAGCATCTCCATCATTACGCCTTTACTATGTATCCAAGATGGGGGTATCCGAGGATAGTATCCGAGCTTATCTGACAAGATACCTTCCCTCATACATGATACCGAATCATTTTATCAGATTAAATGAAATGCCTATCAATGCAAATGGAAAAATTGACCGGTCAATTTTGTCAAAAATGACTATGCCTGAAGTTATAATCGACCATTCACCATATCAACCGAAAAGTAATAAGGAAGTAGTGTTGATGGAAATTTGGAAGGATGTACTTCGATTACAGAGAGAGATATTTGCCGGGGACGACTTCTACACATTAGGTGGAGATTCCATCAAAGCTATGCAAGTCGTTTCACGGGCTGGAAAAAAGGGCTATCGTTTAGCCGTGGCAGATGTTTTGGAAACAGCAAATCTTGCTCAGTGCTCTGATAAAATGGTCCTTTTGTCTGAAAGGTCTGCTGTTTCTGGAGAAAAAACAAAAGTCGGGGAGGTGCTGTTGTCTCCGATTCAAAGAGAGTACCTGACTGAATGGAATGGAAAGGAAAATAACTTTCTGCAGAGCGTTCTTCTACGCGGATCAAAAAGAATTGATGCAACATTGACGACCAAATTACTTCACGAATTAATTAATGCTCATGAAATTCTACGGATGCAATTTGTAATAAGCCAGGATGAAATTATACCGAAATACCGGGACGACACCAGCGTTTTTCAACTCGTGGAATATGGACATCATGAGGAATTCGTAAGCGAGGAAGAATTCAAAAGCTGTTATGAGGACCTGATACGCGATTTCAATATCATTAAGGGACCGCTCGTTAGAGTTGGGCTCATTCATGCTGTTGACGCGGACTACCTTCTTTTCGTCATTCACCACATGCTTGTTGATGGTGTTTCTTGGCGTATAATTTTTGAGGATTTGGAGTCCATCTACTCTTTGGTTATACAGGAGAATAAACCTGCCTTGCTTCCAAGAACAACGCCTTTCCAGGAATGGTGTCTGCACCTGGAGAATTACGGTATGGAATCAGCCTCTCCCGAGGAGTTCGAATATTGGAAACGGCTAGAGGAGCGCTATCACAATTCGGTCGCACGTCGTTTTGCACCGAGCTACTGGCGAGATCGATCGGATATGGAGATCAGGCTTAGTGTGGAGGAAAGTAGAATATTCATGACTCCGTTGGACGGGTCAAATTGGATTCGTACTGAGGAAATATTACTCGCTATTGTCTCCGCTGCGTATATGAAATGGACTGGATCTGGCGAGTTTTGGCTCGATATTGAAAGTCATGGTCGTCACTCAATCTTTGAAAGGGCAGATGTCTCTAGGACGATTGGCTGGTTTACATCAGTGTACCCAACCGTGATTCAATTACCTGAAATAGATCAACAGGCACTGTTTGCGATGCTAAGAGAGTTAAGAAGGATACCAAACCGTGGGATCGGTTATAGTGCTCTCAAATATGCCAAAAAACGTGTGGAGGGCCAGGGATTAAGATTCGATTTGTCGCCACCATGCTTATTCAATTATTTAGGTGAGGTTGAAACCTCATCGGAATCGGTATTCCAACTAGTACCAAGCTCATTCCGCAGTCATCTGGATGCCGAAGCGAAAATTCATTATGATATTATCTTTAATTGCTATATGCAAAATGGAATTATGGCCATTAATATCAACTACGATAACCGTCTCATTGATGTTCAAAAGTTTGCTGGTCAGATTATGGATGCCTTTGGGAAGATTATTAGGATTATCTCCAATACCGGCCCCTACAGCTTGTCTTCTATGCAACGGGGACTTTTGTTATATAAGCAGTTGAACGAAAGCTCTCCCGCATACATGGAGCAGGTGGCATTTAGATTGACAGGAGAATTGAAGCCAGAGCACTTTGAGTCCGCCTACCGAAGCGTAATGTCTAGGCATGATGCGTTGAGGACCGTATTTATGTATGGAGGACAAAATGAGCCCATGCAGGTCACAGAAAAATCTGGTTTTTGTGAATACTTGTATCTCCAAGCCCCTTCATTCGACTCTAAGCTGGCATGGTTCGATCTGGTACGAGAAGAAGACAGGAGGCGGGGGTTTAATCTAAGCACAGAGCCACCTGTCAGGGCTAGCGTGTTCACTTTAGACCCGGAAGATCATCTTATTTTGCTTAGCTACCATCATATCGTTATGGATGGCTGGAGCTTGTCAAATATGCTTCAAGAGTGGTTCGACGAATATTTATCGCCTGCTAATCTGACCCTGTACAAAGAAAAGCCACCGCAGTATGTTGCTTTTGTTAACTGGCTTGAGAGACAGGACATGTGGGGAGCAAGTTTGTACTGGAAAAAGTATTTGGAAAATTATGAGGGAAGCGGATTGTTAACTCTTCAAAGTCCTGAGGGGTCATACCAAGAGGGAAAAAGGCTTGAGCAGCGATTTCTACTGGAACATGAGACAGAAGAGGGGTTGAGACGGCTCGCTGGACTGTATAAGGTGTCAATCAGTGTATTGATCCAAGCCATATGGGGTGTGTTCTTACAAAAATATAAAAACATGGATGATGTAGTGTTCGGATGCGTATCAACGATAAGACCTAACCATGATAATTTTGAACGCGCCGTAGGACACTTCGTTACTGTACTTCCTTTGAGATTGAAAGCTAGTCGGGCTAACTTTAAGGAAATTGTTCTTAAGGTGCGTAAAGAGGGTATGGATAATCTTGCACATGGATATTACCCCTTATATGAAATCCAGACTTCTATACAAGGCGAATTGTTGGACCACGTCTTATCTTTTGATAATTATCCGCTCGACGAGCAAGTGCTTCAAAGAAGCGGACTAAAGCTTCAACGATATGAGGTGAGCTCTTTACCGCATTATGCGTTTAACCTTTTGTTTGAAGTGCGCGATAGACTATCGGCCCAGGTTGTATGCAATAGTGACTTATTCCCTTTAGAAAAAGTGGAAGACATGATAATGCGATTTTTCATTATTATGAATAAAGTTATCAAAGACCCGAATTGCGATGTTAGCCGATTGTCTCTGCTCACTGAGGATGAGGAGAAAGCGCTGATGGCACCTTCATATGTAGCGCCTGAGGAAACATGTACACTTCATGAATTGGTCGAATATGCAGTACGTCGTTATCCTAATCGAACAGCACTTCGACAAGGTGATGCGCAAATGACCTATGCAGAATTGAATGAACGAGCTGAACAAGTTGCAAGTGCACTGCGTAGGATGGATCTCCACCCTGAGCAAACCGTTGGTGTATATCTGGATCGTTCCTTTGAACTGGTCATTGCTATTCTAGCAGTTCTGAAATCAGGCAGAGCATATCTGCCACTTGACGTGGAACTTCCGCATGCGCGATTAGAATATATGATAAACCAAAGCGGTGCGGGTTGCATTCTAACACGATCGTCATTGTCCAGTAACGTGACTGGTTCGTTGGCTGTTCTGCTAATAGATGAAGCCTTAGCTATGCCTCGGACCGAGAGCACTGGAAGTTCTACTGACAAGGTCGATCCGAAAGGATTGGCCTACGTGATATACACGTCTGGGAGTACAGGAAATCCTAAAGGTGTCCTGATAGAGCATCGCTCCATTGTCAACACGATTCGCTGGAGGGCAGAAGCTTACCGATTCTCGGAAGAAGATATTTTCCTGCAAATTGCTTCTATTTCTTTTGATAGTTCTGTAGAGGATATCTTCACTGCGTTAAGCGTAGGTGCAGGTTTGGTGATACTGCCTCAAGCACAAAGGTTGGATTTAACTTACATTAGAAACGCAATACATTCCGCAAAGGTTACGCATCTGCTGATTACTCCGAGCTTGTATCAAGCCATGTTAAACGAAATTCCGGATGCGCTAATCCTACTAAAGTCGGTGACACTGGCTGGTGAACCGTTTGGCCAGGACCTTGTGGCGCAGCATTATAAAATATTAGGAAATGTTTCTCTTTACAATGAGTATGGTCCTACAGAGAATAGTGTTTGCTCGACTTTCTATGCCTTTAACAAAGATAATCAGGAGGTCCTTCTTGGAACGCCAATTCAGAATGTCCAATGCTTGGTTCTGGATAGGCATATGAATCCGTTACCGCCAAACGTCCCGGGAGAACTATGCGTATCTGGTCCAGGTTTGGCAAGGGGGTACTTAGGATTAAGGGAGTTGACCGAAGAGAAATTCGTCTCGCATCCGCTACATTCTAATACGCGAATATATAAGACAGGCGATCTTGTTGAGTGGACAAAACAAGGAGAGCTACGATACATCGGTCGGATAGATCAACAAATTAAAATCAGAGGCATTCGGGTTGAACCTGCTGAAATCGAAAGTAAGATATTGGAATACTTCGGTATTGAGCACACACTGGTACTGCCTTGCACTGAACCGGGACGCCAAACAGAGCTTGCGGCTTTTATTGTTGCCGAAAAAGATATCGATTTGGACGGTCTCAAGGAATACATGTATACTCAATTGCCAAAGTCAATCGTACCTAATAGATTCATTCAATTAGATAGTTTTCCGTTAAACACGAATGGAAAAATTGATCGTGAAGCGCTTCGGAAAATTAGGTTTGAAAATCGAAAAAGTGCTGAATTGATTAAGCCAATCAATTATCTGGAAAGTAAGGTTCAACAAATTTGGAGTCAGGTCTTACAGCAGCACGAGATCGGGGTTGACGATCACTTTTTTGATATTGGCGGAAATTCGATATTACTTACCCAAGTGCATTCTCGCCTTGAACAGGAGTATCCCGGTAGCATAAGAATTATTGAGCTTTTCGATAACCCTACCATTCGCCACATTGGAGCTCTTGTTCAAAAGCAGACTGCTAAAGCATGGTTGGAAGGACGATTTAACCCGATCACTTCCTCGTGGAGAAGCAAAGGAAACGGGGGCGCTCTGAATCGGGACGTTATTATATTGGACTTCGACGAGAAAACTACTGCCATTCTCGATTCTTTCGGCAGTCGTGCAAAAGCCACAGCATCAAGTGTAATATTTACACTCTTTGCTCTCGCATCAGCACGTTCTTTGGGTACTGCTTCATTTGCAATGTCTTCAGTAAGCTTGAGCAGGAGAAAGGTTATTGATCTGTCGGTAGTTACCTTAGATTCTAAGCGAGGCATTTTAGATTATGTCAAAGAGGTAGAGGCTGTACGTTCTATTGATACAGCGACAAGCGGTAAAAACATAGAAGATCCGATGTTTTTGGAGCCATTTGTTTATGATAACGCCTTCATGCCCCTTTTTGTTTATGATAACAGTGCTGAGAAGGAATTAGACTGCTATCGCTTCTTTGACGTAATCGTTACCTCTTCTATGAATAAGAATCGTTTATATGTAAGCTACTCTTATTCTGCTAGTAAATTCAAGCAAGATACAATGAATGATCTAGTTAAGCAAGTTGAACAGGCAGTTTATCGAATATCTCAGGTTTAGACACAAAACGCGCAATCATATAGAACGGAGATGAAACTTTGTGAGCCTTAGAATTAGCGTTGTCGGTGCAGGGGTGATGGGAACTGGGATCACACACTTTTTTTCTCAATCGGGCTACTCTGTTAGACTCGTAGATTTATCAGAATCTATTTTGGATAATGCCAAACAGCAAATAAAAAAACAGCAACGTATGTCAACCTTGCTGGGAAGTAATAAGTCACCTGCCTTAAAGCAAGGTAAAACAGAATTCACCCTGGAAATTTCGGACATTGCTGATTCTGATTTCATCGTCGAATGTGTAACTGAAGATTGGGAAGCAAAAAAGCGTGTATACCAAGAGTTAGACAAGTACGTTAATGATAAAACAACCATTTTGGCCAATACGTCTTGCATCTCTATTACTAAAATAGCTTCCTTACTTAGGTACCCTCACAATGTGATCGGAGTTCATTTTATGAATCCCGTCATGCTGATTGAAGGGATAGAAGTTATTAAGGGGTACCACACTTCGCCATCAACTTTATCTAAGACAACAGTGATGTTAGAGAATTTAGGTAAAAAATGCATTGTTGTGAATGATTTCCCCGGTTTTGTGTCAAACCGAATATCTCACTTATTTATGAATGAGGCCGCTTTTATTGTCCAGGATCAAGTGGCAGAGCCGTCAGCCGTAGATCAAATATTCAAATCCTGCTATGGACATAAAATGGGCCCTCTGGAAACAGCCGATTTAATCGGTCTTGATACAGTCGTTAGCTCGCTAAAGGTTCTGTACAATAGTTATCAGGATTCTAAGTTTCGCTGTTGTCCTCTTCTTCAACGAATGGTAGATGCGGGCATGTATGGTGTGAAAAGTGGTGAAGGTTTTTACAAGTATCGTTAATTGGGGGATATGACAATGGAAGACTACAAGGACACGATAAGAAAATTTTTATTGCGTTATCTGAATCGGCAGCACGAATTGAAGGATCACGAGGATATTTTAAAGTCCGGGTATTTTAATTCTTTGTTCATTATGCAGTTAATCGCCTTTATAGAACAAGAATTCGAGATTGTTATTGAGAATGAGGAACTAAGTATGGATAATTTCAGGTCCATAGAGGTGATTAGCAATTTTATTCGTTCGAAAGTGCAAGTGTGATCCGATTGAGAGGTAATCAGGGTTTAAAAGGTGCACTGGCAGAACGCCTGAGCCATTTTGTCAATGCTCACGTTCGTTTCGACGCTGATAATTGGGATCGAAATCGGATTTATCCGATTTCGATCATCCGACAGCTTGGTACTGAGGGGTTGTTGTGTCCGTTTCTTCCCGAGCAATTTGGTGGAGAAGGGGCGGGCATGTTACAGGTTGGCGAAGTATTTGAAGAACTCGGAAAATGGTGCTCTTCTACACGTAGTTTACTCACCGTGCATGGCATGGTAGCTACTGTCATTCATCGCTTTGGAACGGTCCAGCAGAAGAGCACCTGGCTCCCTTCCTTATCGAATGGGAGTTTGACTGCTGCCTTTGCATTATCTGAGAAGGGTGCGGGAAGTGATATAAAAGCGATTGAGACAATTGCTGTCGATCACGGGGATTACGTTGTCTTAAACGGATCCAAGAGTTGGGTTACGTTCGGCCAATGGGCGGATATCTTTCTTGTGTTTGTAAAAATTGGAGGAGAACTCGCCGCTATGTTGATTGATCGCTGTACACCCGGATTAAAGGTAAAGCCTGCAATCGAAATGCTAGGGCTTCGAGCCTCCGGCACGACAGAGATAGAATTCAATGCGTGCATGGTTTCCAAAGCTAATCTTCTTGGTAAGGTTGGAACGGGAATTTCGCTCATTGCAATGACTGCCTTGGATTTTGGCAGATATTCTATTGCTTGGGGCTGTGTTGGCATGGGACAGTCGTGTCTTCAAGAAAGTCTGGATTATGCAGAGAATAGAGTACAATTTGGAATGCCCATTCAGAGTAATCAGTTAGTCAAGAAGATGATTAGCGAGATGGTAGTGGAGAGCAAGGCTGCAAGAGCTTTATGTGAGAAGGTGGCAGAGAGCAGAGAAGACAAACTGCCTGATGCAATAGTTCAGACTTGGGAAGCTAAATACTTAGCATCTAAAATGTCACGTAAAGCATCTGGTTATGCTGTCCAGATACACGGTGCCGCTGGCTGTGTGGGAGGGTCACTGGTGGAACGACATTTTAGAGATGCAAAAATAATGGAGCTAATCGAAGGTACGAATGAAATGCACGAAATTCTCATAGCTGACCAAGCTTTGGCACGGAGGAGGACAAATGGTTAATAGATTCACTAAACACAGCAGATCGCTAGTCAAATGTGTTGTATTGGATCTGGACAATACCATTTTGGAAGTGAACCTTGTCGGAGGATAAAGTAGTCGTTCTGGATTCGCAGTTGATGATATTTATAGAAGAATTGGATAATACAGAATTATACGGCCTAACGCTAGCAAGATTGCCTATGTTCATGTTTGGAGTTAATTGATTGATCCGAAGGTATAATTCTACTCTTCCTATATCCGAATCTGGGATGGAAGCCTATATTGAAATCCATCAAAGATATTGCAGATAAACTAAATCGGGAGCCTGTTTCTTTCTCTTCTTTATAGATGGAGCCACGGAATCATCAGCTTAGTCATGGCAGAGATTGAGTAGGATAAGAAGAGTCGTATCCGCCATATATGAAGGTTACCGTTAACTAAGTCAAGTCGTTTTGGCCATTCAGCGAAACGCTTAAAGGGGAGCGAACTTATTTGCGAAAAATCGGGCTCATCTTCCCGGGACAAGGTGCCCAACATGTTGGAATGGGCCGGTCCCTTTACGAGGAATACGAAACCACAAAGATGGTATTTAGCGAAGCAAGGCAAGTGTTAGGTTACGACTTAAGAAGCATTTGCTTCGATGGTACCCTAAAGGATCTAAGCCGGCTGGAATACGCGTTGCCTGCAATATATGTAGTGAGCATTGCAGCCTACCAAGCATATAAGAGGGACATAGGCATTCACCCTCAATTTGTGGCTGGGCACAGTTTGGGAGAAATTAGCGCTCTCACATGCGGAGGCTTTCTTTCTTTTCAGGATGGGCTGCGAATCGTAATGGAAAGAAGCAGGCTGGCAATGCAGACTGCTCGTTCATGCAAGGCACATATGAGTATTATCGAGGGTCTAACCTCTTCGGAAGTGTCAGGACTGTGTAGTAAAGCATCCGAGTCTATTGGCGGAACAGTTGAGATTGCTTGTTTCAACACAGCCAACCAAGTAGCGGTATCTGGAAACCGGGAAACTCTTCATCTTCTAGAGAACCTATGTAGTCAGTCAGGGGCATCGGTAACTCCCATATTTACGGGAGCACCATTTCATTCTTCATTAATGGACGCAGCAAGGATGGAATTCAAAGAGCTGATGGGAACCGTAACCATTAACAAGCCGCGGTACCCAGTAGTGATGAATGTGAACGCTCTACCAATTATAGATAAAACGCAGGTTGTTGATGCAATGACCAATCAGTTAATTCGTACTGTACAATGGGATGGAACGATGCAGTTTATGTCGAGAAGAGTGACGGAACTCATCGAGATTGGACCGTCCTCGATTTTAACCGACCTGTGCAATCAGGAACATATGCACATCCGTTGTACGGCATACCATCGGGCTGAGGATCGCAAACAACTCAAAAATCGATTAGCAGGTACAAGGACTACGGACGGTGCAATAAGGGAGACCGGGTTCACCTTATCTATTCCAAAAGGTTGCAAGGCGATAGTCGCGGCAACGAGAAATGCAAGTATCGACTCGAGGGATTATGAAGAAGGAGTAGTTAAGCCTTATCGGGAGCTGGAGTCCATTAATAGAAAGTGGGATGCAGAGGGGCTTTATCCTGATCATGCAGCTTCCGAATCGGCATTAACGTTACTTGGAAGAATTCTCGCTGCGAAGCGGGTGCCTCGACAGCAGAGAGTAGAGAAGATTCGAGCCCTTCTTTCCCAAACTGGAGTTCAACATATCTTTTCCGAGTACGTTGAAAGGATCGAAAAAGAATGAAGATAGATTTTCGAATTGATGATTTGTTCAGTAGTGTTCAAAGCAGTGCCAATTCCGAAAATGTCGGAGATCTCCGTGAGGATATCGCAATTATTGGGATTGCTTCACGGTTTCCCAATGCAGATAATACAAACGATTTCTGGAAAGTGGTTAGCCAAGGACTGGATTGTGTGGGTACAATTCCTGATGGAAGAAAGGCTGATGTTGAACAATATTATCGGCATACCGGTCAGTCGATGGAGAAGTTAATATTCGAAGAAGGAGCCTACTTGGATCGAATCGACGATTTTGACTATTCTTTCTTTAAAATATCTCCCAATGAGGCAAACCTTATGGACCCTAACCAGCGATTATTTCTACAAACCGCATGGGAGGTTCTGGAGGATGCTGGGTATGGGGGAGACCAACTGAAAGGAAGCATGACCGGTGTTTTCGTTGGTTTCGGTAATGATAATGAGTACAAAAGACTTATTGACCAATTGTTTCCTTCTCTCGCAGCAATGGCAGCACCGGGAAATATACAGCCGTTCATTGGTTCCCGTATTTCGTACATGTTGGATTTTAAAGGGCCGTCGATGCTTGTCAACACAACTTGTTCTTCATCGCTCGTGGCTGTCCATCTCGCGTGTCAGAGCATTCGAAAAGGCGAGTGCGATCAAGCGATCGCTGGAGGAGTCAAAATTCATGTTCTACCAGTTCGTAAAGAGAGAATAGGAGTAGAAGCATCTGACGGCAGGACTCGCTCTTTTGATGAAGGAGCGGATGGAACCGGACTAGGGGAAGGCACAGCAGCGGTTATGCTTAAGCCATTGTCAATGGCGTTAGCTGATCATGATCAAATTTATGCAGTTATTAAAGGGAGCGCTATCAATCAGACCGGAACTTCAATTGGACTAACAGCTCCTAATTCAGAAGCACAAAAAGAGGTTATCCTGCAGGCTTGGGAGGATGCTGGTCTCGACCCGGCAACACTATCGATGTGGGAGGCGCATGGCTCAGGCACTCGTTTAGGCGATCCTATAGAAATCGAAGGTATTCGTAAGGCATTCGAAACTCGACGAATTGGAAAGAAACAGTTCTGCGCAATCGGCTCGGTGAAAACGAATATTGGTCATCTTGATAATGTAGCCGGGATTGCCGGATTAATAAAGGCGATTTTGTCCATTAAAAATGGAAAAATTCCGCCTAGTTTGCATTTCGAATATCCTAACAGTGAAATTACATTCCCTGACACGCCCGTGTATGTTAACACGGAATTGAGCGATTGGCCTGAACAAGTCTATCCGAAAAGGTGTGGTGTTAGTTCTTTTGGCATCAGCGGGACGAATTGTCATATTGTGCTAGAGGAAGCTCCTCTGGCAGAGAGCCCAGGGCAGTACGATAATGAGTCGGGAGAGCAACTTCGCGTACTTACCGTATCAGCGGAAACCGAAGCTGGATTGAAGAAACTCCTTAAATCATGGCAGACGTATGTCTTGGATAATGAGATTGACGAGCTTTGCTACACAGCTAACACCTCCCGTTCCCACTATCAATGTAGAGTCGCGATCATTGCCACTAACAGTCAAGAGCTCCATGATAAGCTGGAACAATTGGTCTATGAATTGTGTCATGATCCGAACCGCGGTATTTTCGTTGGTCTTCCTATAGATAAGGAGACGGAGCAGCATGTTGAACAAGATTGGGATATCGATGTGCTCAAGACAACTATGTTCAGACCGCTAACTACAGACAAATCGGCCTTAACATCAATCCGAAATTTATGTGAGAGCTACAGGCGTGGGGCTGAGGTGCCTTGGCAACTAATTTATGAAGATAAGGAGATTCGGAAAACTAGCATTCCAACGTATCCCTTCCAGACTAGCCGATGCTGGTTACCTTATACAGACATTGAAGCGGAATCCCCTTCATTGTTATCTGCACACTGGATAGTTGAAGAATTGTCACTTGTTGCTTCACTGGAACGTCGGCGTGATGAACGTGATGACAAGGAAGGCTTTATCGTGGTGTTTAATGACAATAGTGGAATTGGTGATCGATTAATTAAAGCGTATCGTTCAGCTAAAATTGGGGTTCTAGAAGTATGCCTTGGCGATCGATACAGCCGTATAGGCGAGGACTGTTTCACGGTAGGAATAGATTATAGTAGCTTTCGAGAACTATATGAGCATTTAAGGTATTTTAAGATCACCCGAATCATACACATTGCATCCGTCTCACTTAATGATAAACCATCGAAACAAGGCTATTCGAATTCGAAATTGCATCTGGATCTGCTTAATAAGGGTTTAATCAGCTTTTATTATTTCATTCAGCAGTTTATGAACTATAAATTTACGCAGGAAACAGAAATTATTCTCATTTCGAATCATGTCTACGAGGTAACTCGTAGGGAGCCGTATCTGAATCCAGTAAATGCAGCGTTGTATGGGCTCGGAAGAACCGTTCGTCTGGAGGGACCGTTCCTATGTCGGGCTATCGACATCGATGACGTGACCACGACTGAACAACTTCTGAATGAAATTGCTAGTCCCTTCAAGAATTACTCGGTTGCGTATCGGGAAGGAACTCGTTATGTGGAGAAGTGGCGATTGCATGAGGAAGAATCATTACCAATTGCAAGAGAGAGTTTTGCCGAGCACGATGACGTATTTGTAGTAGCGGGCGGTGCGGGCGGTATAGGGTTGGAGATTATGCTAGAGCTCTCCCAAACAACAAGGCTCCGTTTTGCTGTCATTGGAACGACTCGATTCCCTGAGAAAGAGCATTGGCGGGACATTTTGGTTGAACATCATAACGAGCAGTTACGTAAAAAAGTTGATATTCTTGGCAGGATCGAAAAGAATGGTTCTACAATTACTTTTTACGAGGCAGATATTGCCGATGATGCTGGTTTGCAGTGTGTGCTTGATCAGATCAGAAGCTCAGAAGGACCGATTCGAGGTGTGATTCATAGTGCGGGGAAACCGGGACAAGGGGCATTGGTGAACAAAACGCCTGAAGCCCTTTGGAGGGTAATCGATCCCAAGATTAAGGGTACTTTAAATCTTCACGCCCTTACCAAGGATGATCCGCTTCGAGCGTTTATTTTATTCTCATCAGTGACATCATTGTCTGGAGAGCCTGGTCAGGGTGATTATGCAGCAGCTAATCACTTCCAGGATGTTTTTGCCGCATACCGTCGTAGAACACACCCACACCAGAAGACCATAACTATCGGCTGGTCGGCGTGGGAGAATACTGGAATGGCGAGATTGCACGACAACAGCAGAGAAGAGGGCATTTTTAAGGCGTTATCCGTAAATGTAGCGCGGAGCCTGTTTACCCAAATATTGTCCTTGTCATGTCAGTATGTTGCTGTAGGACTTGTGCAGCAAGGAGGCCATATATATGGTCGGTCAGCCGAGAGTCTTGGCATCGGTTTATCGGAACCATTAAGAGCCAAGCTTCATAGGGCAAACGGTACAGAGGGGGCGACCAGTTCTATCATCCATGGTGCTTCGAATAAACAGTGGGAAGCGGTCGCGAGCACTATAGGCGAGGTGTGGTCCCAAGTATTGGGCTATAGAGAATTTCATATCAATGATAATTTTTATGAAATAGGTGGCAACTCCATATTGCTCACACAGGTTTATGAAAGGCTGGTGACTCATTACCCTGGTATGATTTCCGTTACTGATCTGTTCGCTCATCCCACGATAGAACGGTTAGCGGTCTATATTGGGGAACAGGCAGTTGGTAAGATCTCCGGACCAACCGGCCCTCGTTTGCAAGCCGCTCCAAAGGGACAAGACATTGCGATCATTGGTTTAGCTACGCGGATGCCTTATGCAGATAATACAAGTGATTTTTGGAATAATCTAGTGAGTGATCTGGATTGCATTCAACGATATCCGGAGGCGCGGGTGAGAGACAGCGAACCCTATTTGTTCTTTCTAAGACAGACAGGGAAAGACGTCTCTTACGCAGAGGGCGGCTATATGGAGCGAATTGATGATTTCGATTATCGCTTCTTTAATCTATCGTACAAAGAAGCTAGCATGATGGATCCGAATCAAAGATTGTTTCTGCAGACAGCATGGCAATCATTGGAGGACGCAGGATATGGAGGCAACCGGCTAAGAGGGAGCAAAACAGGAGTTTTCGTCGGCCATATTGGAATGCCTGTTTATGGTCAAATGATAACTATGCTCGATCCTGAATCAGCCCCACTAGCGCTTTCTGGCAATGTCACGTCGGTCATTGCAAGTCGGATATCCTATTTGCTTGATTTCAAAGGGCCTAACTTAGTGGTCGATACTGCATGTTCCTCTTCGCTTGTAGCCGTGCACTTGGCATGCCAAAGCATACGAAATGGGGAGTGTGATCAAGCGATTGCAGGAAGTGTGAAAATAATTCCTTCGCCGATTGCAGGCCTTAGCGGCATTGGAATAGATTCAAAATCCAACAGGACGCGAACGTTTGATAATAGTTCGGATGGAACAGCCTGGGGCGAGGGCGTTGTGTCCTTTCTACTAAAGCCACTCGACCGCGCAGTAGAGGATGGAGATCATATCTATGCAGTAATTAAAGGTGGGGCGGTCAATCAAGATGGTCGTTCAACCGGAATTACATCTCCGAATCCGATTGCGCAGGAAGAGCTCCTGCATGAAGCTTGGGTAAATGCTGGAATTGAGCCGGAAACCATAACTTACATAGAGGCTCATGGTACAGGGACTAGGCTTGGAGACCCGATCGAGATTAGTGCAATCCGTAAAGCATTCTCTCATTACACAGACAAGCAACAATTTTGTGCGATAGGTTCAGTCAAAACCAATATCGGTCATTTGGACCATTGTTCCGGAGCAGCGGGGCTACTTAAAACGGTATTATCTTTAAAGAACAGGATCATTCCATCGAGCTTACATTTTGAAAGTCCAAACCGAAACATTGATTTTGCGGATTCAGCGGTGTACTTTGCCGACAAGATGATTACGTGGAATGCTGATGTGCTTAGGTGCGGAGTGAGCTCGTTCGGATTGTCGGGAACCAACTGTCACTTGGTGTTGGAAGAGCCCCCGAATGATGAGCAACAAACTGATAAGTCTGAAGGAGATGTAGAGGTATTCACTGTGTCCGCTTCAAGCAAGCAAGCGCTGATGGCCATAATTGAAGAGCTCATTACTTATCTCCCATCTCAGCGGTCTTCCAATTTACGATCAATTTGCTACACCATGAATACAGGACGTGGTCATCATCAGTATCGGATTGCCACGCTAGTTCGAGATAAAGCTTCCTTGCTCCGGCAACTGAGGGTCTTTGCAATAAGAGGACTGGTTCAGCCTGAGGTAGAGGATATGTTTTACGGAACTGGAGTAAAGGAGGGCTCTCAGGGATTATTGTCGTTGTTGGGGACCGAACAATTGCCAATGGGACCTTTCGAAATTTGTAAAGCATATATCGCGGGCAAAGAAATCAACTGGGAACTATGGTATGGAAATAGAGTGCCTAGAAAAACTAATCTCCCCGTTTACTGTTTTGATAAAGACCGCTGCTGGTTTGAAACCAACGGACTTGCAGTAAACTTTATGGCTCCTGTTGGAGACAGTACAGTAAGCGATGTTCGGGATAAAGGTGTCACACTGCGCGGGGAACTGGAGCACAGAGAAATTGCAATCCGACTTTCCAAAGTTTGGCAGGGGATTCTAGGGATTCAAGATGTCGGCCCTGAAGATGATTTCTTCGAAAGTGGGGGCGATTCAATCACAGCAATGATGCTTTCCACCCGGATCTCTAAAGAGTTTGGTTGTGATATTCCGGTTTCGAAGCTTTTTGAAGCGTCAAGTTTTGGTGAGCAGGTAACAGTAGTCGCGGCTGAAGAATGTAGAGGAGCAGTGTTGCCAGTTGTGTCCTCCCCTCCTAGTAAGCATAACTATTACCCTCTTACATCTGCTCAGAGGAGCATTTATATTCAGCATGCACTCTCAAATAATAAGTTGCTCTATAATGAGACGCATGCCTATCGGGTAAAAGGGAAATTCGATTCAAAAAGGCTGGAGCAAGTTATCCAGCAGCTTATCAATCGTCACGATTCTCTGCGGACCTCCTATGTGAATAGAGAAGGGGAACTGATGCAGTTCGTATATGAGGGACTCCCTTTTCGGCTGAAAGTAGAGAATGTAGAGGATGAAGATGTAGATAACGCGATTCGAACCTTTAGTCAACCGTTTGCACTGGACAAGCCGCCTCTGTTAAGAATGAAGTTGCTCGATCTGAAGGGGAGCGAGCAGGTACTGCTACTGGATACACATCACATCTTGATGGACGGCAGTTCAATGGAGATTCTATCCCGTGAAATTAAGCAGCTTTATGAGGGGGCTGAGCTTCCTCCGCTTCCGATCCAAATGCAGGATTACGCTGTTTGGCATAATGATTATGTACAAGGTGAGAAGTGTTTGAAACAGGAACGTTACTGGCTATCCGAGTTTGCGAAATATCCGTCTGCATTGCGTTTGCCAGCCGTGCCTACGCAATCGCAAGATACGTGCAGCACGAATGCAATCGTTCGTTTTGCCCTTGCCAATGACGTGGTCGACAAGCTTCAGGAGAGGACGCACGCGACCCCATTCGTTCTGGCACTATCTGCTTTAAAGGCCGTGCTTGGCAGAACTTGTGGGATGGAGGATGTGACGGTAGGGATTCCTGTACTTGGACGACCGATCGAGGAAGCACAATCCCTTATTGGCATGTTCGTGAACATGTTAGCCATCCGCAGCCAACCTCTTAAGCATCTTACGTTTGACGAGTATGTCTCACAAGTGAAGCGTAAAGTCGCTGCAGGCTTAGACAATCAGGATTACCCACTAGATCTATTGATGGATAAACTGCGTAATCAAGGCCCTGATCGACATCCTTTGTTCAACGTGGTCCTAATTTTCGAGCATTATAATGAAGAAAAGGGTAGATTTGAGGATGGAGAAATCAAGTTAAGTCCCATGCAGAGCAATCTCCGCAAAGCCAGATATGATCTAGTGCTTCATGTCGTGGTCACAAAGAGTGGTTGGGAATGTAGCTTCTTGTATGCCCCTGCTACATTGGAGTCCAACACAGCTTTCAATTTTGCTGAGAACATTGTGCGAGTGATGGAAGTGGCAGCAGATCGGCCGGAAGCAACTATTCTGGAGTTGAATTCAGCAGGAAGAGGAAGCGGTTCTACGGACTTATTTGATATGGCGGATTTCGAGTTCTAAGCTAAATATAAAGTTTTCGCTGGGTTGAGAACTTTTGGGAAGGAAGGGGGAGTTGTAGTTGCAACTGGAACGGTCAACACAGGAGTCGGCTTACCCTAGACAAACGGCCTATTGGTTGAACAAGCTGGCCAATTGTCCAAGGGGAAGTGCAATACCATACGATTTGAATCGGAACACACCCCGACAATATGTTAAAGGACACCGCAGAGTGCAGCTTGACCATGAGGTCAGCGAATCACTGCTACGGCTCAGTAAAGGTTCAGATATATCGGTTTATCTGACGGCATGTGCATTGCTGAAGTTTATCCTGCATCGATGCTCCAGGGAAGAGGATACAGCAATAATCGGCTATCCTATAAATGCGAACGGTAGCGAGCTGTTATTTTACGACCAAATTGATTCCCAGGATACATTTAAAATATTGCTATTGCAGGTTCGGGAAACCGTTATCAATGCGAACGAAAACCGACAAGCCTCATGGCGAAATGCACTATCAGTGGGTCTGGCAGATGATGTTTTCAGGGAGCCTTATTTCGGAATTGCCTGTCTCTCTACTAACCTTCATAAGGATGCCGTATTCCAGAGCGATCGCTACGATTTTCAAGTTGTCATTGATCGCAGTGATCGCGAGGTTTCCTTGGAGATTTGGTACAACACTTTCCATTACGCAGCTGAGACTATTAATAACTGGCTGCGAATCCTGAAGCATGCCTTTCAGGTATGCTTGGCTAACCCATCATCGCGTCTTTATGAATTTCCATTGCAATCGAAGGAAGATGAGTCTGCCATGCTGGCAGTATTAACGCCGGCGGCTATACCATATCCAGGCCATGAAACATTGCAGGCACTTTTTGTTAATCAGGCAAACATGAATCCCGATGACATTGCTCTACGGTTTCAGGGCAAATACTGGACGTATCGGGCGCTCCTGCAACGCACCGCTCAAATTGCCACCTATCTTAAAGGCCAAGGAATAGGTCCAGAAGACAGAATTGCCGTTGTGACCGAAAGGGGCGCAGACGCTGTCATTGGTATTCTCTCGACGCTTATGGCGGGAGCAGCCTATGTCCCGATTGACCCGGAATATCCGAATGAACGAGTCGAATATATACTTATGGATAGCAGTGCGGCGTTTATTCTGACGCAGAGCCATCTACTACACAGGTTTGGAGAAAAGCCTTGTCTTTCCCTGGACACATGGGAGTCTGAAAAGTGTCCATCTCAAGTAGAAGTAGAATTGCTAGGATCGTGCAGCAATCTGGCCTATGTAATGTATACCTCAGGCACTAGTGGAACACCTAAAGGCGTACTTGTTGAACATCGGCATGTGATAAATACTCTATATTGGTTCATTAAGCGCTATGAAGTCGGGCGTGGCACGAATGTCTTGCAGATGACAAATTTAGTGTTTGATCCTAGCATTGAACAAATGTTTGGAAGTTTATTAACCGGTGCTACACTTCATTGTATCCCGAAGGACATACTTTTGGATAAGCGTAGATTTCTTCAATATGTAAGGGAATCTGAGATTCATCTTCTTAATTTTACACCTTCTTCCATGAAGGTGCTGTTCACGGCGCACGAACGAATTCCTTCGGTGCGTTCCGTCATATGCGGCGGGGAAGCATTGGATGAGAAGCTGAAAGACGAAGTATTGGCGTTAGGATATCAGTTGCATAACCACTACGGCCCGACGGAAGTCTCCATCGACGCGTTGGCCTGCGAATGTATTCTCGACCAGCCGGTTATGCTGGGTAAGCCAGTTTCCAACACGATGATGTATGTCATGGACGAGACAATGCAGCTACAGCCATTCGGTGCAGTAGGCGAACTATGCATTGCTGGAAAGGGACTGTCGAGAGGGTATCTAAACGACACGATGTTAACTGTCGAGAAGTTTGTCGATAACCCGTATTTACCTGGTCAGAAGCTATATCGAACGGGTGATATAGTGCGGTGGCTCACGGATGGATCGGTAGAGTATATTGGAAGGATGGACAGCCAGACCAAAATTCGTGGGATTCGCATAGAACTCCGGGAAGTGGAAAGTTTGATTCAAAGGCTAGCTGGAGTTGAAGAAGCGATTGTAATAGCTAAGACCGACAGCATGGGAGAGAAGGAGCTTCATGCTTATTTGACTTTCAAAAATAGTTCTTCCATACAGGATGAAAATCTAATCAAGGAACGGTTGTCTAGTATGGTACCGAATTACATGATGCCTTCCCAAATTTACATTTTAGATCAAATACCTCTGAATGCGAACGGGAAAGTCAATTATTCTACATTACGAGCACTGGAGGAAACGCAAAGTTCCAGTCCGTATGAGCCACCGCAGACGGAGATAGAGTTCAGACTTGCCCGATTGTGGAGTGACATTCTGGGGAAACGTGAAATCGGCGTGAAGGATAATTTCTTCGAGCATGGTGGTAATTCGCTTAGAGCAACACGCTTAATCGCCAGCATCTATCAGGAATTTCAAGTGGAATACCCGCTGGACCGAATATTTGTCGCTCCGACTATTCGAGTAATGGCGACGGAACTCGAGCATCTAAATAAGTCAATTTATCAAGATATCCCCAAGCAAGAGAAGCTTCCTTATTATCCGGCTTCTTCGCCGCAGAAGCGGCTTTACTTCCTACGTCAACTGGAAGGGATGGAAAAAGTGTACAATCGTCCGGTCGTTTTCCAGTTAACCGGGGAAATGAACGTAGAGCGCCTAGAACATGCGATAAAGGCACTTATAGCAAGGCATGAGTCGCTTCGCACCGCATTTGAACTGGTCGGGAATGAAGTGGTGCAACGAATCTATGATGAAGTGGAATTTGCAGTCGAATACGAAGAGTTTACGGGGGGAGAGCCCGACGCTCTGATCGAGCAGTTTATCAGACCTTTTGATTTGGGGTGTGCACCGTTATTTCGTTGTCGACTTTCCAAATTAGAGAAGTCAAAATATATTTTGCAATTTGATATGCATCATATTATTGCCGACGGGATATCGACCAGCATTCTAATGGAAGAGTACCTCATGCTATACCAGAATGGGGAGAATGCAGCCTCAGCGTTGCAATACAAGGACTACACGATGTATCTGCAGCAAGTAAACGAGTCGAGATGGTCCGAGATGGAACGATTCTGGATGGACCATCTGTCGGGGAGTTCCCCGATTCAGCATGTTCCCGCTGATTTTACTAGGCCGGCTATACAAAGCACGCGCGGCGATCAAATTGAGTTTGAACTCGACCCACAGCTTAGTGCAAAGGTTAGACAGATGGGTTCCCGATATCAAACTACATTGTTCATGGTACTTCTTGCAGCTTTCAATGTGCTCCTTAGCAAGTATTCGGGGGAAAGTGAGGTCATCATTGGTACCCCTGTAGCAGGACGCCGACATCCCGGTTCTGAGAAAATTGTCGGTATGCTCGCAAATACGATAGCTCTGAGGCATTTCGCAAGCCCTGAGAAATCATTTATAGATCTACTAACGGAAGTGAAGCAGAATGCACTCCAAGCGTTTGAATATCAAGAGTATCCATTTGAGCAGATTGTCGATAAGCTAAGCCCGGATCGGGATTTGAGCAGAAACCCGCTTTTCGATACGATGTTTGTTCTGCATAATGTGGACAATATTGGTGATATTTTAGAACCTTCTGCAAAATTTAATCGTGAAATCAACGACATCCAGTTTGAACCTATCAATGTTGATTTAAAATCAACGTACTTTGATCTATTTTTCGAAGGATATGAGATAAACGATATCATTCGGTTCCGATGGATGTACTCCACCGATTTATACGCAAGCGAAACGATGGAGAGGTTGAGTCGACATTTCGTCCATCTTCTTACACAGTTGGCTGATCGACCAGAGGAGAGGCTAGCCGATCTCCATCTGCTTACTGCTTCGGAGCGTGAATTCATTCTGAATGAATGTAACTTCTCGGACATGGTCCCACTGCCGTATGACACAGTAAATGAATGGTTCGAGACACAAGCCTTAGATTATGGTGAAAATGTAGCTTTAGTTCACGGTGTAGAAAAGCTGACATATAAAGAGCTTGATGTGAGGTCAAATCAGATAGCGCACTGGCTATACAGTCGGGGCATCACAACCGGAACGGTTGTTGGTATCATGCTTGATCGTTCAATTGAAATGCCAGTTACAGTTCTTGGTATCATGAAGGCTGGAGCGATTTGTTTGCCGCTGAACCCGCTTGATCCTGCCGAGCGCAATCGTGTGATTCTATCGGATGCATTGGCTGAACTGGTCATTACACACTCGAAGGTCCTGTGCCGAACTGAAATTCATATTCCTTGCGATTATGTTGCATTAGATGCGCACTGGGAATCGGTCCTTCTCCAACCAGAAACGGCCTTGAGTTCCACCCATGATGGGGAGGATGCTGCCTATATCGTCTATACCTCGGGATCAACAGGTAAACCGAAAGGTGTGTTGATGAAGCATACGAACCTCGTCAACTTGATCCATGCGCAGAACCTTTCGGGGGAAATTGACTTTCGTTGTAAAATTCTGCAATATGCAAACCTCACGTTCGACGTTGCCATGCAAGAACTTTGTTCCGCGCTTCTGAATGGTGGAGAGTTGCACATTGTGGACGCCAGCTTAAGGAACGACCTATCGGCATTGTTGCATTATGTTAAAGTGCAGAGTGTGGAGGTCGTGTTTCTTCCTTCGGCCTTGGTCAACTACATGTTCCGAAGAAAGGAGCATGCGGATGGATTGAGGACAGTTAAACACATAATTGTTGCTGGCGAGGCTTTAATGTTTACAGAGGGCATTCGACATCTTATCAAAGAATATGGTGTAGCGGTTCATAATCATTATGGACCTTCAGAGACTCATGTTGTGACTACTCACATCGTTGATCCGGAGTCGGATAGTAGGGGTTCAGTACCTATAGGCAAGCCGATTGCTAACGTTCGTGTGTATATTATGAACGACAATATGCAGCTACAACCTCCAGGTATTATCGGGGAGCTATGTATCGGTGGCCAGGCCGTTGGAGCGGGCTATGTTGGAATGCCTGAGCTTATGGAGCAGAAGTTCATTGCTAATCCGGAAAGCCCCGGAGAGTGGATGTATCGAACAGGAGACCTCGCCCGTTGGCTTCCTGATGGGAAGATTGAGTTCCTCGGAAGAATTGACCGCCAGTTGAAGATTAAAGGCTATCGCATTGAACCTGCGGATATCGAATGGCATTTAATGCAGCATTCTGAAATTCGGCAGGCTGTAGTAGTGGATGCCGAACTGGGGGATGACGTAAAAGGTCTAGCCGCATTCATGGTGTGCGACGGAACGATCGATCTTGCGGAAATCAAGCGGTTATTGGCTGAACGGTTGCCCTCTTACATGATACCTGAGCACTTTGTAATTGTGGAGGATGTGCCGCTCACAGCTAACGGGAAAGTTAATAAACAGGTCTTGTTGTCGTATCTTCCCAATACACGGTTAGGACAAACGATTGAGGAAAATGCACTGAGCGAAGCTGAACGGACAATGTCGTACATTTGGAGAGAGCTGTTGGGCATGGATACTTTAGGCATCCTTACTCATTTCTTTCAAGCCGGAGGTGATTCGCTGAAAGCGATGATGTTGATTATGGAGGTGAACTCCCGTTTTCGTGTAAATATACCACTCCACAAGCTATTCCAAGCACCTGTCTTGAGAGACTTCACTGCAGAGGTCGAGGCAATGGCTGCGAAGGGGGAAGTTGCAGTTACCACTCATAATACGCAGCACAATGAACTGGGTAATCATTTCTATCCGGTATCTTTCAACCAGAAGCGGCTTGCAATCTTAGATAAGCTGGGTGGAGAGAGTATCGCTTACAATCTTCCAGCTGCGTTTGCCATCAACGGAGAAGTGGATCTTGAGAAACTCAATGCTTGTGTGAAGCGTTTGGTTGATCACCATGAGTCTCTGCGAACATCCTTTATTGTAAAAAATGGAAAGGTTGAACAGATCATTCATGATCGAATTGATATTGAGATTGAGCAATCTGAGCTGAATGGGGCTAGCGATGAAGATACTGAGGCACTGATTAGGTCATTCGTGAAACCCTTCTCACTAGATCGCGCACCGCTGTTCCGTCTGAAGCATGTGAGGATGAGTGCAACTAAAAGTCTACTGCTCTGGGATATGCATCACGTTATCTCAGATGGCATCTCTCTGCAGATTTTGTTGGACAACTTGTCGCAGCTATACTCGGGCAACGAAATACAACAGCTTAACTTTACGTATAGGGATTATGCCGGATGGCAGAATGAGGCGCTTATTTCAGGTGCATGGGAACAGCAGGAGGAATTTTGGCTCTCTCAGTTTGCCACCCAAGTGCCTCTTCTGGAGTTGCCCATGGACTTCACAAGACCTGATGCAAGAACCTATTCAGGTGACAAACTTGAGTGGGTGTTAAGCAAGTCGCTAACAGGGCGTATTAACCAAGCGGCGATTGATATGAATGTAACGCCATTCATGTTCCTCCTTACCGCCTACTATATTCTGCTTTATCGATTTAGCGGTCAGGAGGACATAACAGTCGGGACAGCGGTTTCCAATCGCAACTATCCTGGTTCAAGTGAGATGGTAGGTAACTTTGTAAACACACTAGCATTACGCCAATATTTCCGTCCAACAACGACTGTGCGTGAATTTCTGGTGAGTGTTAGGGAGGGAACAGTTGAAGCGTTCGAAAATGTAGATTACCCATTTGAACTGTTGGTGGACAAGCTCAATCTGCCCAGGTATCCTAGCCGGCATCCATTGTTCGATACCATGTTTACGCTACACAAGATGCAACGGTCAACACCATTCATTGAAGGAGCAGAGGTCACGGTTCAGCCGATAAAATGCGGTGTTTCACGCTTCGATGTATCTGTTGGCCTGACGGAGTTCGAGGGGGAAATCGCCTTGGACGTTGAATACAGCACAGAGCTGTTTAAGAAAGAAACGATGGTTCAATTCGGGGATTGTTATCTGAATATTTTGATTCATATGTTGGAACATTTGGATTGCAGTATAGCAACAATCGACTTGCTCACGCCGGAAGACCATGCCAAATTGGTGCAGCCTGCCCCAACCTTCACTGGATCTGAAGATACGGTGGTTGACTGGTTCGATAGACAAGTCGATGCCAATCCCGGCTTAATTGCGTTGCATGCAGGGGGCCGATCGCTGACTTACGGGGAACTGCGGGAACGAGCAGAACACGTTGCCGCAGCATTGATCGAGAGAGGGATCCTCGAGGATGCAGTTGTAGGAATTATCTCGGATCGTCGAGTAGAGCTGTGGATAGCGATGCTGGGTGTTTTGAAGGCAGGGGGAGCTTTCCTGCTTATCGATCCAGAAACTCCAGCACAGCGTTTGGAGGATATGCTTCAGGACAGCGGTGTTCAGCAGTTGATTACAATCACTACTCTGGCGAAACCATTGCCGTTTGGGAAATGGAACGAGGTGGATTTCGAACAACTAGATGAAGATATGCCAAAAGGTCATATGGTACGCTCAAGGTTAAAGGCCGACCGACTGGCTTATGTCATTTATACTTCGGGTTCGACGGGCAAACCAAAGGGTGTAATGATTGAACACCGTTCGGTCACATCATTTTTTCATGCTATTTCTGAACAAGTGTCGTTTGCCCCAGGCAGAAAAATACTTGCGTTGACATCGGTTACCTTCGATATTTTTATTCTCGAAGCGCTTCTACCTCTGGTATCGGGAATGGAAATTGTGATAGCAGACTCCAATGATCAACGGGATTATGATAAGCTCAGCGCTCTTATCAGTCATCACAATATTAATATGTTGCAAATGACGCCTTCACGACTCACTTTATTTCTAAAATCGGAATCAACAAGACGTAGCTTGTCGAACATTGCTGATATCTTAATCGGAGGAGAATCATTGCCGCTTGCATTATGCAGGGTGCTGATGGACGTTACATCCGCAGCAATCCATAATGTTTACGGACCCACCGAAGCTACAATTTGGTGTGCTATTAAACGAATTGAGTCTGCAGATGACATCACCATCGGCTTGCCGTTATCGAATACGAAATTTCGGATTCTCGACAAGTATGGGCAACCCGTCCCATCCTTCGTTCCTGGTGAGCTATACATCGCAGGACTGGGGTTGGCTCGGGGGTATATGACTTCAGAAGTGCTTACAGCTGAACGATTTGTGCCGGATTTACATGATGATAAGCATCGTATGTACCGAACGGGAGACGCGGCTAAGTGGACGTCTTCAGGAGAAGTAATACTACTTGGGCGATTGGATAGACAAGTCAAGGTTCGAGGTTATCGGATCGAGCTAGGGGAGATTGAGGCACAGATCGCTAAGCATCCGGATGTCGAGGAATGCGCAGTCATCCAATCGTCTGACTCCCCCGATGAGATGCTAGGGTTTTATGTTACTAGAGCGGACCGAGAAGTAACTAATATGTATGCCCATCTCAGTTTGCTGCTTCCGCGGTACATGCTACCGGATCAGCTTCTCGAGTTGGATGTCCTGCCTCTTACGTCTAACGGCAAAGTGGACTATCATACATTGGCTCGTTATCGGCTACCAGAATCGAAGGGAACGACTGATGCAATAATTGAGTCGGAATGGCAGGGTCGCTTGTTGGAAGCATGGTCTTCCGTACTTAGATATTCTGCACTTCATGTGAACGATAATGTGTTCGAGCATGGAGCCAACTCGCTAAAGGTCATCGATGTCTACGACAAATTAGCTGATCGCCTACCAGGACACGTAACCATTGCGGACTTTTTCGCCTACCCTACGATTCGATTACTAGCAGAATGGATGGAGCAGAGCAATAATCATACTGCTTCTGATCGAATGTTCACCTTGTCGTTCAAAGATAATCTACTATTAAATGATCTGAGAAAAGTTAAGTCGAATAAGGTTCAAGTCCGTTTTCCATCGAAGCTTAAGGAAGGGGCTTATCATTACGCGGAATCCTTAAGGGCTCGTTTGGAGGACACTCTAAGGGCTGTGTTAGCCTACACGCTTTACGAGGTGACCGAGGATTCAATGATTGCATATCTTCGTCCGATGTCTGAGCGGAATAAGATATTTATCGAACATATTGACTTTCAAATGTGCGAAGACATCAAGGATGTCATCCGCTTACTCAGCAGTGAAACGAAAAATGCAGAGATATTGAGTATTCCCTCGGCAGTTGCGAAAACTTCTTCTCAAAGATCGTTGCTCTATATCGAAGGAACGGAAACGGGAGGAGCAACGATTGATTCATTCGATCTCATCATGAGAGCGGATTCTCAGCCGTTGGATATCATAATCTACTGCGAATACGACGTCAATCGTTGGGCAGCTGATACTGTTAAGGATTTGCTAAAACGATGGATCAGGAACATGGAGTCGTTATTTTTGAACATGCCATAAAGATGACTATATTCCAGCAACCGTTAAAAAGGAGAAAACAAAATGAGAATAGCACTGTTGTTTCCAGGTCAGGGTTCACAGTATGTGGGGATGGGTAAAAAGTGGTTCGATCAGTGGGACGTGGCCAGACAAACGTTCGAAGAAAGTGATGAGGCCCTGGGATTTGCACTTTCGAAACTTTGCTTCGAGGGGGATCCCGAGACACTAACAGCAACAGAGTTTGCTCAGCCGGCAATTCTTACAGCTAGCATAGCAGCGTATCGCGTCTATAAGTACAATGGAGGATTGACGCCAGACTATCTAGCTGGGCATAGCCTAGGAGAAATTTCGGCATTAGTGGTCAGTGGTGCAATTTCTTTTGCCGATGCGGTTCGTCTGGTAAGACTCCGCGGATCATTGATGACACAATCGCTCGGTGACAATATCGGTGCAATGATTGCTGTCAGCGGTTGCGAAGAGGAACAGGTCAGAAAGTTATGCCGTTTGCACTCTACGGATGAGAGCATAGCTGTTATATCGAATTATAACTCTCCCAATCAACTCGTTGTATCTGGTAACAAGCTGGCAGTTGAACGTGTAGAGGGAGCTTTGAAAAAAGAAGGTGGAGAAGTGGTGTATCTGAAGGTGAGCGCCCCTTTTCATAGCCCGTTAATGGAGGAGGCGGCTCACCGATTTGAAGAAGCGCTAAAGACCATTAAGTATAGCGATCTTCAAATCCCAGTAATCTCCAATATTTATGCAAAACCCTACCAGAGCAAAGAAACGATTGTTGAGTTATTAAGCAGACAAATTGTGGAGCCTGTTCGTTGGAACGGTACGATGAAGTTTTTAGTATCAAAGGGCATCGATACAGCTGTCGAGCTTGGCCCTAAGAAGATACTGAAAAATCTATTCAAGAATTATCCTTCTGTTCGCGCCTTCTCGTTTGATTTGGCTGATGATGTTGAGCAGTGGAGCGCTCTGAGCGTGCCAGAAGTGCAAAGTGAACGTGAATCCAAAATGAAACTGATCAGCCGTTGTTTAGCGATTGCCGTATGCACCCGCAACCGCAATTGGGATAACGAGGCATATGAGAGGGGTGTATTAATGCCTTATCGTCGAATAAAAGTGCTGGAAGAGCAACTTGAAACCACAGGGCGCGAACCAAACTACGAGGAGCTTGAAGAAGCAATGGATATGCTGCGGAGCGTATTTGAGACGAAACTTACACCTGAAGAAGAGCAGCGCGAGCGGTTTGAGCAATTAATGAGAGAGACTAACATCAATCAGTTTCAGCCCAATTTCATTGACATGACTGGGAGTCGCGTTCTTGTCGAGTAAGGAGCAGTTACTATGAAAAAGATACTGATTCCAAATAACGCGCCAGCCGACTCAGTCTCGAACTTATTAATTGAAGATATTGACAATAACGATATTGCTGTGGTTGGAATGGCCGGCCGTTTTGGGAAAGCTACAGATCTTCAAGAGTATTGGGAACATCTAGCTAACGGAACCGATTTTGTAGGTCCCCTCGCTCGACAACGGCAGCAGGACATCGAAGCCTTTTACGACCAGCAGACGTTCCTTCCTCCGTTAACTGGATTCAGGGAAGGCGGATTCTTGAGTGAGATCGACCGATTGGATTATGAGTTGTTCAAGCTAACACCGAAGGAAGCCAGACTCATGGATCCTCGCCAGCGGTTATTCCTTCGATCTGCATGGCAAGCCATTGAGGACGCAGGGTACGGAGGCGGGAAACTTGATGGTTCGTCTACGGGGGTGTACGTCGGATGTAGTGGAGATATGGAGGAGGAGTACTATCGATTCATTCAGTTAATGGAAACAAAGGAAATTGCTATGGCTATTCCGGGGAATGTCAAATCAATCATTGCCAGCAGAATCTCATATCTCCTTAACCTTAACGGACCAAGTATGGTCATTGATACGGCCTGCTCCTCAAGTCTTGTTGCTCTGCATGTAGCTTGTAAGGCGATCCTAAACCAAGAATGTGACATGGCTTTGGCTGGTGGCGTCAAAACCTATCTGTTTCCTTTAGAAGGACCAGACCATCTTGGATTAAGCTCCACTCGTACGCGATCATTTGACGATAGCTCAGAAGGCCCTGGGATCGGAGAAGGACATGCTGCCGTGCTACTTAAGCCGCTGTACAGAGCTATCTGGGATAAAGATCATATCTATGCTGTGATTAAGGGGAGCGCGGTAAATCAAGACGGTGCTTCATTGGGGATAACGGCACCCAATGTTCAAGCCCAAGAGAAAGTCATTCTCAAGGCATGGAAGGATGCGAGAGTTGATCCTTCCACAATCACGCTATGGGAGGCTCACGGTACTGGCACGAAGCTGGGCGATCCCATCGAAGCCGAAGCCGTCAAGAGGGCGTTCTCCCATTTTACGGACAAAAAGCAGTTCTGTGCACTTGGTTCCGTAAAAACTAATATTGGTCATTTGGACGGTGCGGCGGGCATCGCAGGGTTTTGCAAAGCCATATTGGCTTTGAAGCATAAAAAAATTCCTCCCATGCTGAATTTTACGAAACCTAACCGGGAAATTGCGTTTGAAGATTCGCCCTTGTACATCAATGACAAAGCGGTGGAATGGGAAACAAATGGGGGAGTTCGACGCTGCGGAATCAGCGCATTTGGTTTAAGCGGAACGAACTGCCATATGGTTCTGGAAGAGTATTCTCCTACCCAGGCACTTGACCGCGAAAATAATAGCCCTTGGAATCTCTTGGTATTGTCTGCGAGAAGCCATAACGGGCTTAGACTGTTAGTTAAACAGATTCAACGCATGCTTGCCACACCGGATGGTCCAAGTTTAGAGGATATTTGTTACACCATGGCAACGGTACGCACACATAATCAGGTTCGAACGGCAATTATTGCACGTAATAAAAAACAATGTTTAGAACGGTTGGAACAATGGCTTAATGACGCATCAGAGGAGGAAATGGCAGCATCTGATGAAGATTTGAACATGACAGCAGACGTAAGGGTAACCGTGTCCGTACCAGAATCTGAGCTGTATTATCGTGAAGCATCTAGATTGGCGGAATCATATTTGGCTGGACAAGCAATTGATTGGGAGACGTTCTATCAGGGCCGTCCGGGAAATAGAGTCAGTGCGCCGGTTACACCGTTTGAACAGCAACGATGCTGGGTCTCGTCCCAGCATGTAGCAGACTTCCTTCTTCATCAAATTGAGTGGAGACCGATTGACTTGCCTTCACTTGCCTTTGAGCAACAATCACCAAGTCGGCCCGGTTCGGTATTGTTTTTCTGCGGTAGATATGGGAAAAGCGCAGAGATTTGCAGGTCGCTGGAGCAGAAGGGTCATCAGATTGTTATTGTTCACCTTGGGGCAAGCACTTCAAGTCAACTAGGAAATGAGACGTTTGAGATTTCTGGGGAAGAAGCTGATTACGAATGGTTACTTGAACAAGTAAGCGCTATCCGTTTTTCAAAAGTCGTATATTGTATTTCCGAAGAGACAGACCAGTCTCCGTCTGCAATAGGCAAGCGGGCAATCACCAATGTTACCCAGTTGTATCACTTGACACGTGCTGTTTGCAAGATGAAGTGGACGCATGAAATTGAACTACTGCTCATTGGCTGGAATATAAATGAAGTGAACGGCAAAGAGAGAGCACTGAATCCGGCGGGTAATGCAGTGTTTGGATTCGGGCGGTCAATTCAACAAGAATATGCGAATTTGCGATGCCGTGCTCTGGATATTGGGGAAGAAATCATTATGCCACAGATAATTCATGCAGTCAGCATGGCCTCAGATTATTATTTGCTTGCGTATCGCCAGGGACAGATCTACACGGAAGTGGTGGAGAAATTTAGCCGTGAGCGTTACCCTGTTCAAAATATTCCGTTAAGGGATGACGGTGTCTACTTGATTACTGGTGGAACCGGTGAGTTGGGATTGGAAACGGCTAGATTTCTCTCCTCTCGTAAACGAATCAGGCTTGCCTTGACTTGCAGGAGGCCATTCCCAGATCGTACACAATGGCAAGCGATCATCGATGCTGGAATGGAGATAGGACGGATTCGGCAATTACGAGCATTGATGGAAATTGAACAGGATGGATCAACGGTTGAGGTCTACTCGGCCGATATAGCTGATCAGGTAGTCATGTCTGAGTTGTACGAACAGTTAAAGATAAAGTACAAAAGGGTAAGGGGCGTTGTGCATTGCGCAGGTGTAGGAGGAGAATATTATATTGTCCGTAAGTCTGCTGCGTCAATGAATGCTGTATTATACCCGAAGATTCTGGGGACAGTCATCTTGGATAGCTTGTTACAAGATGAGCCGCTTGATTTTTTTATTATGTATTCATCCATTTCGGCACTCACTGGTGGACCCGGACAAGCAGATTATGCAGCTGCAAATGCCTTCATGGATGCCTACTCTTGTTATAGAAGAAGGAATGGTCGCTCCTACACATCCATTAATTGGGTTAAATGGGCAGAATTAGGAATGGGAAATCGCTCAAAGATTGATGCTGGTTCCACTGCTTACGGGGACGTGGCATATGAGGAACTGATGCCTCACAAGGCGAGCAAAATGTTCGAAGAAATTTTGAAGAGGCAAATGGCGAATGTAATTGTTGGCGAAGCGGCAAGAGCATCTGATAAACAAGATTTGCATAGTAAAGCTGGCAGTGGTTATGCACCAATAGAACCGCTTGGTAATTCAATCAGAGGTAGTTCGGAGGTGGAGCTTTTGGGAGGGGAAGTAAAAGGTTATACGGAAATCCAACGAATATTAGGAAGTGCTTGGTCAGAAGTTTTGGGAAGGGAACAAATCAGCATCCACGACAACTTTCACCAACTGGGGGGAGATTCGATCGCAACAACCCAGTTGACTAGGAAATTGAACGAATATTTCCCTGATAAGGTCCATATTGTAGATATTTATTCTTACCCGACAATTTCGGAGTTGGCTAGTTATCTGGAGGGCATTCTAGATTCAGCACCCGGTACTACTCCTGCATCGTCAATAAGTAACGAGCATATGTCCCTGGATGTACTGATGGAGCGCTTCAAAGATGGGGAAATTACAGCGGAACAATTAGATCAGTTGATTAAAAAAGGGGGAGCCGGTATATGGAAAAAGTAAAGCAGTATATTTTCGAACAGATGAGAACCAACCAGCTTTCAGTTGATGAGTCTAAGATGTATATGGAGGAGCTATATACCACAGAAGGCTCTACTAAGAGGAAGTCGAAAGACATGGCTGTCATTGGGATGTCCTGCCGATTTGCTGGTGTTGAGAATTTGGATGAGTATTGGGACCTGTTAACGAGGGGCAAATGTACGATCGGTGACTTTCCTTCGGAGCGGCGGAAAGACACTGATCTATTCTTGCCTAAAGAACTGCAAAGCGATCCCAAACGCTACAGAATCGGCGGCTATTTGAACGACATTGATAAGTTCGACCCATCTTCCTTTCGTATATCACCGAAAGAGGCGGAATTGATGGACCCTAGACAACGGCTTCTATTGCAGGTAGCATGGTCCGCACTGGAAGATGCAGGTTACGGGGGGCAGCGGATGTATGGTTCGCGGACCGGTGTGTTTGTTGGTATGGATACCTCCAATACGTTAGGATACTCATTCCTTTCGGAGGAGAACGAGCTTGAAGGTACTGGCTCCGTTACTTGTATTTTGGCACGAAGAGTATCTTATATTTTGAACCTGTTCGGACCAAGCATGGTTATCGATACGGCTTGCTCATCCGGACTTGTAGCGTTACATACAGCTATCCGGTCAATTGAAGAAGGTGATTGTGATTTTGCGTTAGTCGGCGGAGTCAATGTTATGCTTTTACCTACGCAAGGAAGCATGCTTGACTCTCCTAACTATGAGCTGAGAGCATTCGACCACAAAGCCGACGGTACGGTGTGGGGTGAAGGGCTTGGTGCCGTATTAATACGTCCGTTGGAAGATGCGATTAAAGACGGGTGCGATATATATGCCGTTATTAAAGGTACGGGAATCAACAACGATGGTGCTTCCAATGGTCTGACAGCACCGAGTGCGGAATCACAAGAGGAAGTTCTATGTACAACATGGGAGAAAGCCGGGGTGGACCCGGAGACCATATCCTACATTGAGGCCCATGGAACTGGAACAAAAATAGGTGATCCGATCGAGCTCAGGGGCATCACTAAAGCGTTCAGAAGACATACCAATAAGCGGCAATTTTGCGGAATTGGCTCCGTAAAGACCAATATAGGTCACTCCAACGGAACTTCGGGCATAGCGTCTTTGATCAAAGTTATATTAAGTCTTCGGCATAAGCAGCTCCCGTCGACATTAAAATTTGAAAAACCCAATCCGCTGATTGATTTCGCGGACTCGCCAATCTATGTCAACAGTCGTCTACAAAGCTGGCAGACTGAACCTGGCGTTCCAAGAAGATGTGGGATCAGTTCCTTCGGATTCAGTGGGACGAACTGCCATGTTGTGCTTGAAGAGGCCCCGACGTTAAGTCGTAAATCAGAAATGAGTCAGACTGGAGCGTCAATCTTTACTCTCTCGGCTAAGAACAATAAGCAATTGTTGGAGTATATCGACTTGTATCTGTACCATTTGGAAAACAATTCGGAGCTATCTGTTACGGATATTTGCTATACTAACCAGCTTGGAAGGAACCACATGGTTTGCCGAGTGGCAATGATCGTGGAGAGTGTCGAGGAATTGAAGCATAAACTGCGCGCTGCAAGAGAACTTGATGCTGGTCACGAATGGCTCAGAGAAAAAGGTATATGGACTGGAAATGCAAGCCTTCCGGAGCCGGACGCCGTCAAAATGTCTACAGAAGAGAGAAAGCTTATCCTTTCTAGACAGGCAGATGAATTTATAAAATCCGCAAAACCAACAGACAGAATCTATTATGAGAAGATATGCGAGCTATATGTGCAAGGGGCAGATGTTGACTGGAAGGGACACTATGGCGATGATAACGTGCATAATTTGATCCATCTTCCAACTTATCCGTACGAAGCGAAGCGCTTTTGGGTATCTGCAGCCAAAGAGGGCAATGAGAATGTCCGTCGTACTCCGACCCTGCCTACGTATCATTCAATTCATCCCTTACTGGACGAATGTATTGTGGACTCTTTTGATACGAAGATTTATAAGACGGAATTTCAAGCCCATAAACAATGGGTGCTTACCGACCACAAAATCGCTGATGAATGTGTAGTTCCGGGCACAACCTATTTGGAGATGGCTTATCAGGCAGGTCTCGCATTCGAAGATCAACAGATAACGTCCATCGGAGGGGTGCAATTCTATGAGCCGCTGGTAGTCGGGCAAGAAAATATAGTGGTTGTCCATACGCAGATCAGAAAAGAGCAAAATAAGCTGATATTTCGGGTTGCGAGCCTTTCGAGTGAAGAAGGCAACAATAAAGAATGGACACTTCACGCAACAGGTGAAATGAGTGCGATTCCCGTACCTGCTCCAGCTTCATATGATATAAATACATTACTGGATGCTTCTATGGATCACATGCATATTGAGCATAGCGAACAGGTGGGGGTATTTACCTTCGGACCTCGTTGGCATAGTCTGAAGGATATTTACAAAAATGAAAGTGTTACGATTGCTTATCTGGAACTACCTAATGACTTTGAAGCTGATTTAAGCCAGTATATACTTCATCCTTCACTGCTGGATATCGCTGTCGGATCTGGATTCGTAACGCTAACCAATAATGATATCTATTTACCTTTTGGCTATGACCGAGTCTATGTGTATGGTAGTATGCCTAGACGCCTTTACAGCATTATTAAGCCGAGGAAGGGCAAGGATGGACAAAGTGAGATTGCAAAGTTCGACATTTCCGTTGTTGATCACACCGGACAAGTTGTTCTTGAGATCGAGGGGTTCTCTTTCAAAAGGGTAGGTAATATCTACAAAACACTTCATCAAACACGAAATAATCATGCTTTATTTCAATTGAATTGGCAACCCGAAGAGATCGGACACCAACTTCGTAAGGTTTCCGGAAGCACGTTGGTATGGGGTGACGGAAGTGAACACTGTCAGCAATTAGTACAGCGTTTAAGAGCATCAGGGGAGAGCGTCAATGAGATCTATTATGGTGAGGTACTTGGAGACGATACAGGAATAGGAGTACAGCAGCGTTTCGAAACCAAACTTGCTCGTTTTGATTGGGTGAATGTTGGTCGCGTGCTCTTCTTCATAGGGGGAGAAGAGACGGTAGAACCAGAGACGATCGCACATTTAGACCATCGACTGAATAAGAGCTTGTATGGTTTATTTCATTTCGTTAGAACAATGGTAAGTTTGAAGGTGCGGCAGACAATCGACTTTGTCATTATTACTCGAAATGCGTACATGATCGATGGAAGGGAAACATTTATACAATCGGAAGCGGCTGCGGCAGCTGGTTTAGGAAAAGTCATTCAGCAAGAATATCCTAATTTGCTGTGTAGAACGATTGATTTGGGAGATTCTGCTGTCGACGATATGCTCCTAGATGAGATCAAGACGTACTCAGATTCGTATGCTGTGTCGACGCGCGACGGTAGGCGTTATGTACAGATTTTGGAGAATGCAGTAGACCTGTCAGAGCAAAATGGTGATCTTCAGATTCGAAACGACGGGGTTTATGTGATTTCAGGGGGAACGAGTGGAATCGGGCTTGAAAGTGCGAAAATGCTTGCTTCCCATCAAAAACAGATTCAGCTAATTCTCCTACATAGGTCGGAGTTTCCGACACCGGAGAGCTGGACGGAAATTACTCAGACGCCTAGCCAAGCTAAACTGGCCATGAAAGTAAAGGCATTGCAGGAAGTTCAAGCTTTGGGAGCAACAATTCATCTGTATCGATGTGATGTTTCTAACGCAACTTCAATGATGGAAACGTTCAATAAAATCCGACAAAAATTTACGTCTATAAACGGTATAATTCATAGTGCAGGCGTAGCAGGAGATGGATTCCTTATTCGGAAATCAGTCGAAGAATTCCAAAAGGTGGTTGCGCCAAAAATCAATGGTACTTGGCTTCTTGATCATTTCACCTCAGAAGACACGCTGGACTTTTTCATCTTGTATTCCTCCATTGCTTCCTTGCTTGGCAGCATGGGTCAGGGTGATTACACGGCAGCGAATTCTTATCTGGATTCATATGCTGGGGGTCGAGCGCTGAAAGGAAAATCAACATTGTCCATCAACTGGGCTGCCTGGAAAGAAACCGGAATGGCCGTTGATTATGGAGTTAATGAGGATAACATTTTTAAAGCGATTGGAACCGACCAGGGTGTCCATTTACTCCAAACGCTAATGTCAACTCAATTAGTCAATGTAATTGCAGGTGAATTAAATTATGCGCACGAGCTTTTTGCCGATCTGGATGTCCCTTTACCTATTAAGCTTTCTTCTTCTATTTACGGGGAAGCCAAAAAGCATCGACAGAAAGTAATGGATAAAGCAACTTTGGTAGGGAAAATAGCGCTTACAGGAAAAAACACCAATGAGTATACGCCTATGGAAATTATGGTTAGTACCGTGTGGAGTAAATACCTTGGATTAGATGAAATTAGCATATTTGATGATTTTTACAATATAGGCGGAGATTCGATTCAGGCTATCAAAATCGTAAACGAAATTAACGATTCAATTCTTCACAAGCTAGATGTCAGCGATTTGTTTGAAAATCCTACTATCAGTGAGCTTGCTGAGCACATTTCCAATGTAAATGGGGATGGACAGGAGACGCATGGGACAAAACTGGATGAGGAACCTAATATGGCTGCACTGCCATTATCATCGGCCCAGAAGAGGATATGGTTTCTACACAAGCTTAATCCAGGATTGACTGCCTACCATATGCCTGCGGTGTTTAAGGTAGATTGGGAAGTTGATTTAGAAATTCTAAATCGCGGGCTAGCCAGATTAATTGATAGGCAAAGCGTTCTGAAGACGGTTATATCGGAGCAAACGGGTTCACCTATTCAGATGTTATTGCAAAAGCTTCCCTATCGCATCGAATGTGTAGATTTATCTGGAGAGTCTGATCCAGAGCTTGCACTCAAGAAGTCCGTAGAGGAAGAATCGGGGCAACCATTCAACTTCTCGGAGAGACTTTTCAGAGTAAAGGTCTTTAAGCTAGGTATATCTGATCATCGCATTTATGTAAGCTTGCATCATCTAATTACTGACGGCTGGGGGTACCGTTTGTTCATAGAGGAGCTCTTTGTTTGTTACGACATTGAGGCAACAGGGGACGAAGGGCTACTAAAGCCTTTAGCAGGACATTACTCCGATTGGATAGAGCAGCAAGCCGAATGGAAACAATCTGAAAGCTATCAGAAGGCAGAAGCGTTCTGGAAAGAGGAAATTGGAAGTAATGTTCCTGTTCTTGACCTTCCAATTGACTTCCCAAGGCCGCCAATTCAAACGTATAACGGTAGTTCATTAGAATTTGAACTGGATGAGGCTCTAACGGCACAATTAAAAGCAATAGCTCGCGAGTTAAATGTCACTATGCACATGCTACTGCTGGCAGTGTTCTCTATTATGCTTAATAAACTTTCTGGTACTAGCGAACTTGTTATTGGTACCCCATACTCTGGAAGAGATGAAAAGCGCTTTGAGCATACAATTGGGTTATTTATGAACACAGTATGTATACGCGTATCTGTGAACGCGAACGACCCCGTAGAGCAACTCATGCAGAAAATAAGGGAAAAATGTATCAGATCCTATCGTCATGGAAACTACCCATTCAGTGACTTGGTAGAAGTTCTGAATCCTGAACGGGATATGGCACGCAACCCGATCTATACTGCATTCTTTCAATACTATGAAAATGTTCCTTTTAAGCACGAAGGGATCAGTCAGCATGAGCTTTCTTTGCATTGTAAGGAGAACTCGAGGACAATTGCCGCTAGATTCGAATATAATACTGACTTATTTGAACATGCGACGATTGTAAGGTTGGAGACCTACTTTAGAAATATCACAGAGTCTGTCACCGTTAATTCTCGTATGGCAGTGGGCGAGATTGATATGCTACCAGTTGATGAAAAGAATTGGCTTAACACGCAATTGAATGGCGGCGACAGATTTATTGCGACGGAGACTGTTCATCAACTGTTTGAACATGCCGCAAACGCACATATGGAACGTCCGGCAGTTACGGATGAATCGGGAACCGTAACCTTTGGAGAATTGAATGCTCGTGCTAACCGATTCGCCCACTATCTAATAATGAAGAACATACAACCGAATCAACCTGTAGTTGTCCTGATGGATCGGAGTTGCTTAGTTATTGAGGCCATGCTGGGAATTATGAAGTCCGGTGGAGCATACGTCCCAATCGATAGGACTCTTCCTGAGGGAAGAATCGCCGAAATTATTGAGCAATCGGGTGCGGAAATTATCATTGTGGATGACTCGTTGAACGCGCGTTTCAACGAAATGACGGAGAGATATAAGGGCAAAGATGTAATTAATTATGCATCCTTCAGTCGGACAGAGGGGGAGCACCCCAAAACAAACCCACACCGTAAGGTCCATCAGGATCAACTGATGTATATAACTTACACGTCTGGCTCTACAGGGGTACCCAAAGGTGTGATGGTCTCACATGCTAATGTGGCGAATTTCTTGAAATGGGCAACAACGGAAATAGACATTACTACTAATGATCGTATGGTCTCAGTTACTTCTATTAGTTTTGACATCTCAGTTTTTGAGCTGTTTGGCTCACTTCTGAATGGCGCACATCTATACGTGACGTCTGACTATATGTTAGGACAACCAAAGAGATTGTTGTCTTTCTTGGTGGATAACGAAATAACCGTGTGGCAATCAGTACCAGCCCTTATTTCAATTTGGTTAGAAGCATGCCAAAATACTGAATATTCATCGTCCCTCTTGGATGCTATGAAGCTTCGAACTATTATGATTGGAGGAGAACCTTGGGGTGGAGATCTTGCAGAAGCTATTTTGCATTGCTTACCGAACTGCCAGCTGCTAAACATGTATGGTCCGACGGAAACCACCATTTGGGTATCTAGCTATCGTGTTACAGCAGGCGATTTCGAAAAGGCAATAATACCGATAGGTAAGCCAATCGTCGGGAATACGTTTAGAATCGTTGATCCTGTATCCGGGCAAAGTCGTGCGATTGGCGTAGCTGGGGAAATATGGATTAAGGGCAAAAATGTTACTAATGGCTATTATAAAGATCTCGATAAAACCCGAACGTCATTTGTGATGGATGCCTCTGGAAATACTCTGTATCGGACTGGAGATATTGGAAGAATTATATCAGATGGGAATGTAGAATATATTGGGAGAAATGATGGGCTTATAAAGCTCCGCGGCTATCGAATCGAGATCGGTGAAATAGAAGGTCGCGTGTTGCAAACTGGGATGGCTACAAAATGTGGCGTGGTACTCCACGGCGAAGGCGATATCGCACGTCTTGTATGTTTTTATACTCCGAGTGATAATTGCGATGAACAGCAACTCATTCGTTCATTAGAGGGGCATCTGCCAAGTTATATGATGCCAACCTTATTGATTCCTGTTGAGGAAATGCCGCTGACTCTAAACAGCAAGTTAGATCGGAGACAATTGCAGAAGCTAGCGAATGCCCATTCGGTAGAGACAACGCTGACATATGAGGAATCAACAAATGAAATGGTTGATAGAATTAAGGAATTATGGGAAGAAGTGCTTGGTATCAAAGGAGTTCGTACAAATGATAATTTCTTCCACATTGGTGGTAACTCTCTGCTGGTAGCTCGTCTCAATTCGAGATTGGAATCGGTAATAGGTTTAGAACTTCAAATTGTAGATTTCTTCAAGTATCCAACAATAAACAAGCTTGCTAAATACCTTGAATTGCGATTAAGTGGTTCGAAAGAGGTATTGAACCAGACGGATCAGCAAGAGGAGAAAGCACGTATTCTCGCCCTGCTGAATCAGGTCAGCCAAGGGAATATAAGCACAGACGAGGTTTTATACAACATTGGGGAGATGAAGCGTAAGAATGAGTAAAATGTTGCGCTATGTGGTGGAGCAAACGTCGCGTGGTACAATCGATCCTTTAATCGCAGCTGAGCTAATTTCTCAATTACAGCAGGAGCAGAAAGATACAACTCCAGAAGACATTGCGATCATTGGTCTTGCTTGTAATTTGCCAGGAGTACATGATTGGCGCACATTTTGGGAGCGACTCCAAAATGGTGATGATTTCAATACTTCATTCCCGGAAAAACGGAGAAAAGATACAGACCGTATGCTGAATATGATGAATGGAACCCTCGACAACCACCAGTATATGGCGGGGGCGTATCTTGAGGATATCGACCAATTTGATTATTCATTCTTTGGAATTTCACCGCGAGAAGCTGCACTTATTGACCCCAACCATCGTCTATTTTTGCAGACAGCGTGGCAGGCGATTGAAGATGCGGGATATGGGGGCGGCAAGTGGTCTGGTACTAAGACCGGAATTTACTTGGGTCACAGCTCTGATTTCGGAGAAGAGTACAAAGATGCTGTAGCTGCTTTCGATCCCGAATCCTATGGTATCTCCGTTCCAGGAAATGTAAAATCAATGACAGCAAGCCGATTGGCGTATTTACTAGACTTAACAGGGCCAAGTCTCATGATTGATACTGCCTGTTCTTCTACGCTGGTTGCCCTCCATCTTGCATGCGAAGCCATTCGTAATGGGGATTGCGTACAAGCTATTGTTGGGGGAGCTAAGATTAATTTGCTTCCTCTAAAGGGTTCAGTGATTGAGCATATTGGCATTGCTTCGACTGATGGCAAAGCAAGAAGTTTTGACGATCAATCGGATGGTACAGGGTTTGGCGAGGGCGTTATTGCCTTCGCCTTAAAGCCCTTAGCTAAGGCAAAGCATGATGGCGATTCCATATATGCCGTTCTTAAAGGAAGTGCTATTAATCAGGATGGCAATTCGATCGGCATCACTGCACCTAATCCGATGGCACAACGAGATGTAATTCTAGCCGCTTGGGAGCGGGCAAAAACATCTGCGGGTAACATTAGCTACATCGAAGCTCATGGTACCGGAACTAAACTGGGTGATCCGATAGAGATAGAAGGATTGACAATGGCTTTCCGAGTCCATACGAATAAGAATCAATATTGTGCTATAGGATCAGTCAAATCGAATCTTGGACATCTAGATCATATGGCAGGAGCTGTAGGACTATTGAAGGCTGTACTTGCTTTGAAATATAAGCAAATACCTCGTACTTTGCATGTCGCCAGGCCTAACAAAAAGATACCATTCGAGAATACGCCCTTTTATTTAAATGATCGGCTAGAGAAATGGGCCTCTTCCGGCTTGCCGCGACAATGTGGTGTAAGTTCGTTCGGACTGAGCGGCACGAACTGCCATGTTGTTCTGGAGGAAGCTCCTGATTATACTCCTGGCGGGCTTGGAGAGCGTGATCGATGGCCGTCAGAAATGCCGCATCTGTTCACACTGTCGGCTATGAGCGAAGGATCTATGAGAGCCCTTATCGAGAAATATTATAGATATTTGCTTGTTAATCCTGATGTTGATCCCGCTAGTCTTTGTTTTACAGTTAACACTGGAAGAGACCAATTGGACTACCGAGTTGCTTTCATATTTGAAAACGTTAAAGAGCTTACACTTCAACTTCAGACCTTTCACGAAGGAAATAAAGAAATCGACCATCTATTTGGGGGGGAGAGGAGAGGTATCGCAGATGTAGCGAAAGAAAAACGTGCCTCTGAGCTACTCTATAAGATGGTTGATGGCCGTATCAGCAAAAGCAATTTGAAAGAGCTGGCTAGATTTTTCATCGAAGGGACGGATATCGATTGGGATAAGGCCTATTCGAAATTTAAACTTAGAAGATTAAATTTACCTGTATACCCTTTTGATCCAATTCGGTGTTGGGTTGGTGATGTTAGAAGTAATTCTTTGAATAACTCGGAGGTAGGTGGACATCTCAACAAAGAAGGTGTAAACAATACCGATTCATCACTAGAGCATACTCTCGTCGAATTGATTTCAATTTGGTCCAGGGTTATGGGGTTTGAGGAGATCGATGTTCGGCGTAAATATTTTGACGTTGGAGGAGATTCAATATTAGCTACACAGTTGGCTGTGGAGATTAACAAAAAGTATCCGGGAAGCATTACTATTACCGATATCTATATGCAAGAAACAATAGAGAATTTAGCTTCGTTTATTCATTCGTTCCAGAATCCAAACTCTGAATCGAGAACTCCAATAACGCAAGATACTACCGTAACAATTGAAGGGATGATTCCTTTTAATGAATTGTTTTACAAAAGTTGCTTCTATAATTCGTTTTTACCTGTGTTAAGTCACTACAACTGTTCGATAGAGACAGTGCTTTTGAACGACATATTTGTATATCACAACGGATTTACATGGAAGGAATTTGCTGTGGAATCAATTGTTTTGAAAAATTGGTCGGAAATGCAGGAACGTCTGGGGCTTAAAATGGAAACAGAGGCGCATCATGGAGCATTCAATGAGCTTATAGCAAAGTTGAGTTTGGATAGGGATTGTCCAGTAATTGTTTGGGTGGATTGCTACGAAATGATTAATCGGCAAGACACATATAAAAAGGAACATCTGCCACACACTATATTGATCTGCGGTTACGATGAGGCACAAAAAAAATATCTGGTGATTGAGCAGGTGCATAAAGACACGTTGTCCTATGAGAAACAATGGGTTGATTTTGAAATTGTACAAAACGGCTATGAGGCATATTGTACGCGTTTTCAATTAAAGAATATACCTACCTATTATATATTTAGTAGGCGAGAAGACACTATTATGCTTGAAAATCCGTATTCAAGTGACAGCGAATATATGGTAGCTTTGCAAAAGCATGCAGTTGTTATTGAAGAAAGCAATAACAATCTCGAGCTTTTTGTCAGTCATCTCATTTCTTATATTGAGGCTAATCATCTGTCTATAACAGAAGGCCGTGTGATCATTGAAAAAATTAATGAAATCATTAAGTGCAAACAAGTAGAATCATATCGATTTAATAAGCTAATGCATAATGTGCCGCTTGTGGGACGGTGTGCTGACGATATCCTTAAGATATGGAACTTGATTAGAGCTCTTTTTGTCAGACTAACCAATTCGGGTAGTCGGAATCATGAGAACGTTAATCAGCTTAAAGAGAAGATGGCGTTAGTGATAACGATGGAGCGAGAGTATGCCCAAAAATTACTCTATTCCGAATAAAGAGAAGAAAGGACAGGTGGAACATGGTAGACACTGAGTTGGCACAAATAATGCAACGAATCGTAGAAGAGGTATTACAGGTGCAACTTCAAGGTCACGAATTCTGGGACCAAAGGATCGAAGAGGTTGGATTAAGTTCACTTGCATATATTACGATTCTTGTCCAGATCGAGTCAGAATTTGATTTTGAGTTTGATGAGGAGAAGCTGGACCAGCAATACTTTAAGTCATTACGCGAACTTCTTGTTTATTTATCCGAGCGTGTTAATTGTTAATTATTTTAATTAAGAAAATAATGGGGAGTTTTGTCATGATACGAGAGCTAATCGCATTTTATAAGCGATTATTTCCTTTTATAGCAAGGAGTCGTAAGTTCGGAATAATTAGTATAATATGTGCATTAATTTTTGTTGGAATCGATATTGGCATGGCGTTCTTTTTGCAGAAGATCATTGATTTGGCTTTGAATAAATTTTACATGCAGGTTGCGTTATTCGCTACAGTAGCATGCCTAACGATTATACTGGGATTCGCTATAAATTCAATGAGCATTATCAATTCAGGCAAGTTTGCAGCCTATACTTTGGAAGAACTCAGAAATCGAATCTTCCGTCATCTTGCAGATATTTCTCTTCCTTACTTAGAACAAGCCAAGAAGGGAGAGTTGACTTCGCGACTGTTTGAGGCATGCAATACGCTTCATCAATTTTTGAAGGAAGAACTTCCAAGCTACGTGCATCAATATGTGAGGGCAATTCTTGCACTGGTGATATTGTCGATTATTAATATCAAACTTCTGTTAGCTGGGCTAATAGCAGTACCAGTGGCTATATTTATTAGTAACAAGCTAAGCAAGGCAATTGGAACGTATGCGCGTAGTGAACAAGAAGAACATGGGAAAAGTAATGCGATACTTCTTGAGAGCTTAAGCGGAAGTGAGATTATAAAAAGTTTCAACATCTTTGACCATATCTATCAAAGATATAAAACCGCTATCCTGAAATCCGTTTATTATGCCAAGAAAGTACTTTTTATAGAGAGCTCAATTATTCCAGCAGCGGTGTCTTTAGGGTTGGCTCCACTGCTAATTTGCAGTATATACGGCGGTTATTTGACCCTTAATCATGAAATCACACTGGGTCAATTAATTGCTTTTATTCAACTTCAAAATTATATTAATGAAACATTAAAAGCATTACCCGATTTCACATCGAACGTAAGAAGGGTTACAGGAGCTACGCAAATAATATTTGATAATCTTGATATTCGGGCAGAAGAGCAAGGGGGAGATACAACAACGCCGAGTTCATCTAAAGCTATTGAATTTTGCAACGTATCATTCGGTTATCAATCAGAGGAACCTGTCCTTCGTGATATTTGCCTAACGGTTGAGGCGGGTAAGACCGTTGCAGTGGTGGGTCCCAGTGGGAGTGGGAAAAGTACACTTATTAAGCTGATATGCGGTCAATATCAACCAACTGAAGGAACAGTTGCTGTCTATGGAAGAGATCTTAAAAATTGGAATATAGAGAGCTTAAGAGGCCTAATAGCTTTAGTTGCGCAGGATCCTCATATGTTCCCAGGCTCAATTGAGCAAAACATTAGTTGTACTGAGTACACAGACAGTCGAAAATTGGCTCAAGCAGTGGAATTGGCTGATTTAGACGAATTCATCTCCGTATTGCCGGATAGCACTGGGAGTTCCGTGGGAGAGCGGGGAAATAGACTTTCGGGCGGACAGCAACAGAAGGTCGCGATTGCGAGGAGTATCTATAAGGATGCTCCTATTTTATTAATGGACGAAGCCACTTCAGCTCTTGATGCGAACAGCGAGAGGAAAATATTAAAATCTCTTCAAGAAAAATTGGGTGAGAAGTCAATGTTGTTTGTGACACATCGATTATCAGCTATGGAACATGCCGATTTAATCCTTGTTATGGACAACGGGCGAATCGTTCAAATGGGGACGCACCAAGATCTTTTAAGAGTAGAAGGACTTTATCAGGAATTAAATAAGATTCAATCCCGAAGTAATCGTCTGGCAATCAAGGAGGTAACAGATTGAATATCTCGGCATGGAAAAAAGGCAGACTTCTATTATCAATAGTGGATGGTCGAAAAGCGTTTTACATTGTTCTCATGATCGCCAAAAGTATGGCGGAAGCTTCGCTTTATATCATTGTTGGTTTTGTGACTAAATATGTAGTCGACTCTGTAATAATAAATGATACGGAGCCACTTATTAGAACATTAATACTCACTGTTTTTTGTGTGCTTGCATCAGTTATTGTGATTTTCTGTTCGCATTTCCTCTTTAATCGAATTGTACTCAATGCGATTGGATCTCTGAAGCTGAGGCTTTATAAGCAACTGGTTCAGAAGCGCGAAAAGTCTATTAAGGAGGTACAAAGTGGTGATATGCTCTCTCGAATCACGAACGATGTATACGTAGTACAGAGGGTATTATCAAGAGAAGTTTATAATATTTGCTTCGCAATCGTGTTCGGTATTAGCTCATTAATCTCAATGATGATATTAAACTGGTTTTATGCCCTTGTATTTACAGGGGGATGGATATTGATTGCTATTTTAAATACACGTATGACTCGGGGAGTCGAGGCGACATCAAGAACTTTGCAGCAAAGCATGGGGAAAATGACAGAAAGATTGAATAATTTACTAGCAGGATCACTTATCGTGAAGTTGTACGGGATGAAAGAGTTCAGGTATAAGGAGTTCTCGGAGAGTAATAAAGAGGCTACCGAAGCATTCCTTAGCAACAACCAACGGTATGCCTATTTAGACAGCACCAATTATTTGTTCGGCTGGTTGTCCAACCTTATTTTAATTCTCATTGGTTGTCTGTTTTTTGTTCGGGGTATTTCAGAGTTAGGAGATCTGATGGCCATCAGTCAATTGTTATTCGGTTTAAACTTTATGTTGAACAACCTTGGTAGATTTCTTATTGAACTGGGTGCATCCATTCCTGCAATTGAACGCATCGTTGAAATCGATAATCTCCCCCATTCGGAGCACCATAAAGTGTATGAGAGACAAGCTACAGAACAAAAAAATAATTCCCATATCGAGTTTAATCAAGTCACTTACTGCGACGAAAGCGGCAAACAAATTCTTTATAAAAAAGATTTGAAAATCGACAAGGGCGAGTTAATCGCAATTACTGGAGATAGCGGGTCTGGAAAGAGTACAATCCTTAAGCTGCTTTTAGGACTTAATGTGGACTATGAAGGCGAGATCTTGCTTAACGGCAGAAACATTTATACCTACTCTTCAGAGGACTTAAGTCAGATGATTGCGTACGTTCCCCAGAATAGTTTTTTGTTTAATTTGACAATCTCTGAAAACATTCGGCTCGGAAAGCCGGATGCGACGGAGGGGGAAATTATCCAAGCTGCAAAGTCTGCTTCCATACATGAGTTTATTATGGAGCTACCCCTGAAATATGAAAGTCTGGTGAATGAGGAAAGCACAAATCTTTCGGGCGGTCAGAGGCAGCGTATTGCATTAGCTAGGGCACTCATAAAAGACTCTCCAATTTTAATTTTAGATGAAGCCACCTCTTCCCTAGATTATCTAACAGAAGAGAAGGTAATGAAGGAAGTAATGTTACAGAAGCATAAACGGACTGTGATCATGGTTTCGCATAAGCCAAGTGCTCACCACGGTTTTGACAGAATTATATCTTTAAGTATTTAATTTTCAAAGAAGTAATTTTAAAGTTATAAAATATAAATATTGACAAACTCTCGCGTGCTGGTTAAGTTTAAGATAATTATTTGATAAGCTACGCGGGAGTGTGGTTGAAAAGATGAATTGGTATGCTATATATGTACAATCGGGACGCGAGAGTCAAATAAAGAGCATAATTGAAAAAAGATTCGATTCAAATGAACTCCAATGTTTGCTTCCAAAAAGGAAAGTTCCTGAGAGGAGAGAAGGGAAAGTAACACATGTGGTAAAGCTAATGTTTCCTGGATACCTATTTTTACATACCGTGATGAATGCAAAGCGTTATTATGAGATTAGAGAAATTCCGAATGTCTATCGATTATTAAGATATACGTATAATGAAAGCTCATCCAATCAAGAAGAGTATTTTCAAACGATATGCCCACAAGAAATTAAAGTTATCATGAGGCTTTTAAATGAAAATGAGATCATTGAGTATTCTCAAGTCGATTGTAGCAACACAAATGTAAAAGTATTTTCCGGCCCGTTAAAGGGTCTAGAGGACATCATTCAAAAAGTTGATAAAAGAAAGAAACGAGCTAAGATACAAATTAGCTTATTAGATGAGAAAAAGATAATTGAAGTGGGCTTAGAAATTTTATAAATGTTAAAATTACATGACGGATTGTCAAGCCAAGTGCGACAGTTCCTCTGAAAAGGATTCGTGAGCGGTTCTCCAACTCAGGCATTTACGTGGTCTGTTATTGATCAAGTCCAGAGCGTTTTCCAGAGCTTCATCCGTGATCTG
>Ga0105246_10000002_pt1 | contig 103711 bp, 89 predicted proteins | sample KBSM64metaG_FD_99694 | JGI IMG/M metagenome (GOLD analysis project Ga0105246, IMG submission 99694) | Miscanthus rhizosphere microbial communities from Kellogg Biological Station, Michigan, USA - KBS M6-4 metaG | ecosystem: Host-associated > Plants > Roots > Rhizosphere > Soil | place... | reverse complement strand
CGGTCACGTAAGCCGACATTTTCAGATCGTTTTCCGGGAAGTCGAAAGTCAGGCGCATCATGTTACGGCCGTGGCGGTCCTTGTACGTGGGATCGATGCCCAGGTAATTGGCACGGGTCGGGTACGAACTGCCTTGAGTTCGTACGACGGTGGTGCTCAAGTAGTGATCCTTGGTGGCCTGTTTCCACTGCTTGCCCCAGCGAGGCGTGCCGGGAGGCGTCATACGGTTGCTGATAGGCCAGCCGCTGGTGACGTTCGACATGATGCAGGCACCGCCGAGGAAACCCAGGCCCGAGTGGTCAAAGTTGTCGCCGTTGAACTCGTCACAGGCCTGGCCAACGCCACCTCCGGCGATGAACGGATTGAAGTTCTTACGTTCATCAAAGAACAGCTGTACGCTGGAGTTGGTCTGGTAAGCATAGTTTTTGCCGACCAGGCCTTTTTCAGTCACCGGGTCATACGGTTCGCCGATGCCTGAAGCCAGCAGCAGACGTACATTCGGTACCGAGAAGGCCGTAAGAATCACCAGGTCGGCAGGTTGCTCGTAGTGCTGGCCTGTGGAGTCAACATAGATGACACCCATTGCCCGTTTGCCAGTGGCGTCCATCTGCACCTTGAGCACTTCGGATTGCATTTGCGCAGTGAAATTGCGGTGACGCATCAACGCGGGAATGATGTTCGTCTGCGGCGTCGATTTTGAGTAGTTGGCGCACCCGCAACGTGAACAGAATCCACAATAAGTGCAAGGCGCCATGGTGACGCCATAAGGGTTGGTGTAAGCCTGGGAGGCGTTTCCCGATGGTGTGGGAAATGGCTTCATCCCCATAGACGCGGCTGCTTGCGCAAACAGTGTTGGCGCATAGGTCATTGGCATCGATGGCAACGGGAACTCGCTAGACCGGTTGCCTTCAAACGGATTCCCCCCGGCCTGATACTGACCGTTGAGCATCCCGGCCTTGCCGCCAATACCCGCCATCTTTTCGAACTTGTCGTAGTAAGGTTCGAGCTCGTTGTAGGTGACTCCCCAATCCCTGATCAGCAGGTCTTTGGGAATTACCTGCGCGCCATAGCGATGGGTGATATGGCTGCGCAATTCGAAGTCGGTGGGGTTGTAACGCCAAGTCAAGCCGCTCCAGTGCGCACCCGAGCCGCCCAAGCCGGTACCCAGCAGGAAAGACCCGTATTCACGGATCGGCAGTGCGGTCTGATGGGCGGCATTACGAAAGGTGTAGGTGTCCTCAGAAGCGGTAATCATCAACTCCTGCTGAATGACATATCGCAGTTCGTCCTGTACGTAGCCGACGTTGAAGTCCGTGGCTGTATCGCGCCAGGGGCCGCGTTCGAAGGCAATAACATCCAGGCCCGCTTCGGCCATTTCTTTGGCCATGATCGAACCGCACCAGCCAAGACCGACAATGGCGACATCTTTTTTCGGAAGTTTCTTGATCATGATCGGCTCATACCTTCCAGTCGGAGCGACCGGAAATGCTCACAGGGGGAAGGGGGTAGGTTTCGTTGTGGCGTTCGATCCAATCGAGGTAGTCGTACCTGGCGCCTGGATAGCCAAGCATTTTCCAACTGACCATGTCGCGATTGCCGCCGTAGATCGGGTCTGCAAAAAAACCTTCCATCGTGCGCGCCAGCAGATTCTCGAAAAAAGCCTTCCCATCCACGTAGTCAGGCAGCTCGATGCGGCCTTGTTCCAGTCCATCGAGCACCTGTTCGCGCTCGTCAACGGGGAGCTTATCGAACGTGTTGCCGGCAAAGGTGGCTTGGCAGTACTGCGCCAACGCCGACAGGCCAGCGCGCATCTGGTCGGCCGGTCTCAGCAGTGACTGCGGTCCCTGCGTCGGCAAACCCTTTGCGAAGGGCCCCTTCAAATACAAGCGCGCGCCTTTTCCTTGGGGCCCTGCCATCTGTCGGTCTATGTAAAACGCGCAACCCGCGTCCTTGCCGCTTGGGCTGAGTTCATCGGCCGGAATCAGCGTTTCCACCAATGCCTCGACTTGCAGCCGCTCTGCGGTTGAAAAAAACTCCCATTGGGTCGGATCCAGATTCGCCGGTGGCGCGGCGGCGTCGGGGGCCCAGGGAAGCGGGTCGCCGCCTAGTATGGTCGCCGCGTCGGCCACGGGCGCGCTGACCGCGATAAGTACGCCCGCGCCCAGCAAATTTCGCCGGCTGATCGAGAAACGGTCTGAGGGCATCTGCAACCTCGTGAATTCGTTAAATGTTACAGAATTATACATAAAACAGTATTTCGGTAGAATGAAATACAATGCGGAGGGTTACGATGCGTAATTAGCGGTCGGTTGGTACGCGTCGTGCGTTCTCCAGGTGCGAACGCGTTGTTAGTCATCGATCAATTTTCAAGCGCCGAGCGTGCTCGTACCATTTACCCGTTCGCAGCGCGTGCGCACTCTCACCGCCGTATACCTTATTGAAATTGCGAGAAGCCCCATGACCATGAATTGCGACCCTCTTCTCAGCCATTTGAACATTGACGGGGCTGCGTACGCTTACATTGATCTGCACAAGATGCTGACGCTGGCGCAAGTCGCCGCTCTGCCGTACTCGATCCGTATTCTTTTGGAAAACGTCGCCCGTTGTTCGCCCGACGCATTAGCCTCGGTGCTGCACCGTGCTGTGGAGCAGGGGCCCGATTGCGAAGTGCCATTCCAGCCCAACCGTTTGATGTTCCATGACACCACGTGCCTGCCAGCGTTGGCCGATTTTGCGGGCATGCGCGATGTAGTAGCGGAGCTAGGTGGCGATCCGCAAACCATGAACCCATTAATCCCCGCCGTACTGACCATAGACCACTCGGTGATCGTCGAGCACTACGCCGAAGCTGGCGCGGTGGTGGATAACCTGGACATCGACTTTCGTCGCAACAGTGAACGATATCGCTTCATCAAGTGGGCGCAAAAAAGTCTGGATAATTTCGGCGTGATCCCACCGGGCACCGGTATCATTCACCAAATGAACATGGAAGCATTGGCGCAGGTTGTCTGGGAAAGCGAAACGGAGGATGGCCTGCGTATGCTCCACCCGGACGATATGGTTGCGACCGACAGCCATACGCCCATGATCAACGCCATCGGCGTGCTGGGTTGGGGTGTGGGCGGTCTGGAAGGCCAAGCCGCGATGCTGGGCGAGCCGGTGCCGATCAACTTTCCGCAAGTGGTCGGTATTCGCCTGACCAATCATCTGCGTCCGGGTGTTACTGCTACGGATCTTTCCTTGCATGTCGCCGAGATCTTGCGCAAACGCTCCATGGTCGGAAAGTTTGTCGAATTCACCGGCCCCGGGTTGTCCGGGCTCAGTTGGGCAGCCCGAGGCACGGTATCCAATATGGCGCCCGAATACGGCTCCACAGTGGTTTTTTTCCCGTTCGACGATGAAACCCTCTCCTACCTGGAACTCACCGGCCGCCCAGCGGCTTTACGAAAAAAAATCGAGGCGTACATGCAGGCGCAGCCACTGTGGCGCCGTGATGATCTGCCGGAACCGGTCTTTGACGATTTGATTCACCTGGATCTGGCCAGTATCGAACCCAGCGTCGCCGGTCCGCATCAGCCGCATCAGCGGCAAACACTGGCGAATGCGGCCGCTTCGTTCCGTCAAGAGGTGTTGAACGGAGGCAACCTGATCGTCGGGCCGAGCGATCAAGTGTTCTTCGAGCCGTCGTTCGGCGAATTGATTACCCATGGTGCAGTCGTGATTGCGGCCATCACCAGTTGTACCAATACCGCCAACCCTTCCCAGATGATCCAGGCCGGGTTGTTTGCCCGCAACGCGCGAAAAGCCGGTTTTCAGCGCAAGCCCTGGGTCAAGACATCGCTCTCTCCAGGGTCGCAAGTAGTGGCTGACTACCTTGCCGAAGCCAACCTGCTGGAGGACTTTTCCGCGCTGGGCTTTGATTTGGCGGGGTTCGGTTGCATGACCTGTATCGGTAATTCCGGGATGCTGGAACCGCATGTCGAAAAGTTTGCGGACCAAGGCCTAAAAGGCGTGGTGGTGCTGTCGGGCAATCGAAACTTCGAGGGGCGGGTCAACCCGAAAGTACCTGCCGGTTACCTGGCCTCGCCTGCACTCTGCGTGGCCTACGCGATTGCCGGTACCATTGATATTGACTTGGACACCCAGCCGCTCGGTCGGGATGCTACCGGGGCAGACGTTTATTTTCGCGACCTTTTACCCTCCGATGCCGATATCGCCACCCAGGTGACTGCGGTGTTGAAACCTGAGTTTTTCCAGCATCGGCTGGAGACGCTGTGGGACGGTACCCACCATTGGCAGGCTCTTTCGTCTGAAGGAAGCGTGCAGTTCCCGTGGAGTCCAGCGTCCACCTACCTGCGTCGACCTCAGTACTTGGCTGGCATTACTGCCGAGCCGCCCGCCAGCCTATCGATTTCCGGCGCCAGAGCGTTAATGGTACTGGGTGACAATGTCACCACAGACCACATCTCGCCGGCCGGTGCGATTCCCGCCGAAAGCCTCGCCGGACTTTGGTTGCTCGAGCGTGGTGAAGCCCCCGAGGACCTCAACCAGTATTCCACGCGCCGAAGTAACCACGAGGTCATGGTCCGCGGTGCTTTCAGCAACCGCTCCGTGCGCAACTTATTGTTGGGAGACCGCCAGCCAGGGCAGGGGGGGTGGGCCTGGAACGCTGATCGCAGCGAGTGCCTGCCGCTGTTCGAGGCTGCCAAGAGCTATGCCGTACAAAGCACGCCCATGGTGATGTTCGCTGGAATCAACTACGGAGCCGGGTCTAGTCGCGATTGGGCCGCCAAGGCGCAGGCGTTGCTGGGCGTGAAAGTTGTCGTGGCGCGCAGCGTGGAGCGTATCCACCGTAGCAATCTGATCGGGATGGGCGTGATACCGCTGCACTTTCAACCAGGCCAGAGCGTTGACGATCTGCAACTGGACGGCACCGAGCACTTTGACTTTCTGGGCCTGGATTCGCTGAAGGTGGGGGACAACGCGGTTAGCTTGGTGATCCATTGCGAATCGTGCCCGATACGGCGCGTCGAGTTAACGGCGCGAATTGATTCACTGCAGGAAATTCGCTACTTGGTGAACGGCGGCGTATTGCCCTTCGTTATTCGCAAAGTGGTTAAACGTAAGCATCATTAAGGCAATGGCGGTCGTATTGCTATCTTGTGTGTAAATACTGAAAAGTTCGATGGGCCTGTCGTCTCTTTTAGTATTGTTCTTTGTTGCCATGAAATGCAATTGCCGCTGAGTGTCTCTGATCGGGGCCTCGCGCCGCGTACCTTCATAAATCATAACAATGGCCATTAGTTTATGAGAAAAACACTGAGCATTTTCATGTTGGCATCTGCCAGCGCCCTGTCGCTGCCAGCCTTCGCAGGGGGCGCCGAGCAGACGACCGCATCTGATACCCCTTCGTTGCTGTTTGCCAGCCTAGGCGAAAAAATTCTGGGTTATCGGGTTGACCCGCAGGCGGCAAGCTTGACGTACCTGAGCGAGACTTCTGCCCCAACCAATGTGCAGTTCGCGGTGAAAAACGCGAAGGGTACAGTCCTGTATGTGGTGTCTAGTAATGCCGGAAACGGAACTCTCGGTGCCAAGGGCGATGTACATGTACTGGACGCCTACCGCATTGATCCAGATTCCGGCAAGCTCACGCTGCTACCGGGCGAGGTGAGACTCCCGGAGCGCCCCATTAACCTCGCAATTGATCGTGCCGGCCATTTTGCGGTGGTCGCCTATAATCAGTCGGCAACGCTCAGCGTGCACCCGATCGGCGCCGACGGGGGTGTAAATGACGCGGTGGTACAGCGCCTGGTGCCCCAAGCCGGGATTTTCACGCATCAGGTTACCCTGACGCCGGATAACCAGACGGTAATCGCACTCGCTCGTGGTAATGACGCGGTGGGGCCGGTGCCGGATCAGCCGGGCAGTATTGAAAGCTTCAAGCTCGACGATCAGGGCCACCTTACGAAAGTGAACGTTGGCGATCTCGACCCAGGCATCGGCCCGCGCCACTTGGCTTACCACCCGATTAAACCGTGGGTCTACATGGCAATGGAGCGGGGCAGCAAGCTCTACATGTATACCTTGGACAAGGGCGGCCTGTTAAGTGCCAAACCGCTGTTCAAGAAAGAGACCCTTGCTAATCTGGCGGATATTGACACGCCTCGCCAGCGCGGGGGCGTGATTCAGGTGAGTCCCAATGGCAAGTACATCTACGTCAGCAATCGAGCAGATGCGACGGTGCCGGTGGATGGCAAAGCCGTGAGTGCGGGCGGGGAAAACAACATAGCAGTGTTCGCCATCAATCCTCGAACTGGAGAGCCTACGCTCATCCAGCATATCGACGGGCACGGCATCGAAGGGCGTACGTTGAAAGTCGATCCATCAGGCAAGCTGCTCATCGTGGCTAATCAGAAAACTCTTTGGGTCGAGACGGGCGGCACCTTGGATAAGGTGCGTGCCAATCTGGCGGTGTTCCGAATTGGCGATGATGGCAAGCTTACTTTCGTGCACGGCTATGAAATGACGGACGAGAAAAAATCGTTGTTGTGGATGGATATCTGACTCGCCATCTCGGCATTAGATAAAAAAACGCTCCCTTGAAGCGCGGTTTTTATGTGGCTCACTGCGTGAAAACTAGTGGCCGTAACGCCCAACCACGCTTTGCGCACCCAGCCCATGTCCCTTCAGATAGGCCAGCAAAGCGGCGCGATCCAGTCCAGTGCGTAAGCTGCCGGCAGGCTGGTCCGAAGCGATGACTGTCAATACGTAATGGTGCGCAGCATCGCCTGTGGGAGGGCAGAGGCCGCGATAGGTTTCGGCGCCCGAGGTATTCGGTCCGACCGTGAGATCGTTGTTCGTTCGCGAGCCCGTGCCCTGATCGAGCTGCGCGCGGGTCGCAGGGATGTTGTAGGCCACCCAATGGGACACCCCCTGCCCTTTGGCGGCATCCGGATCAAATAGCAGCACGGCGATTGACTGGGTGCCTTGCGGTAGGTTCGACCAACTGACGTGCGGGGTCAGGGTCTCGCCGTTGCCGCATTCTGCGCCGGGCCCCGCCATGAGGGTCGGTATGTTGCCGCCATCCTCGAACGTCTGCGAGTGCACCGACATCGGTGCGGCCTCTGCACGACAAAACGTGCTCATCGCGCATGCCGCAATGAGCATGGCCAGGGAAGTTATAGGTTTCATCTGCAATTCCTTCGTCTTTGGTGGATTACGTCAGGCTTTGACCTGCAATACCGAAAGTCCAGCCGATGGCTTGAGCGAGAAGCTGTCGATCATTGCCAGCACCGCGACGCAGCTCACTAGCAGGAATGCAAGGTGAAAATCTGCCGTGCTGCTCTGCCCGTCGTTGCCGTGATAGACCATTGCCGCCCTGAGCAGCAGGGCTCCTAGAGCAACGCCCATGCCCATGCTGAGCTGAAAGGCCATGCTGAAAATCGTGGACGCATCACTCATGCGTTGCTGTGAGACATCGGCAAAGGCCAGCGAGTTATAGGCACTGAACTGCAACGATCGGGACAGCCCACCGACAAAAAGCAGCAGCATCATCAGCCAGGTGTTCATGCTCGATTCAAACAGTGCGCACACAGCCACCGCTAAGGCACCTAAGAGCCCATTTACGATGAGCACTTTGCGAAACCCCCAGCGGTTGAGCGTCGGCGTGGTGAAGGATTTCATTGTTAAGTTGCCGGCGAACACGGCGAGCACCATTAACCCGGCATTGAGCGCGGATAGCCCGAACGCAAGCTGGAACATCAGCGGCAGCAGGAACGGCAATGTGCTGATGGCGACCCTGAATAAAGAGGCGCCAAACAAGCTGATCCGGAACGTGGGCACACTGATTACCGCAAGGTTCAGAAGCGAATGTTCATGACGCTGCATGTGCCTCACCGCACACAGTGCCATTACTAGGCCGGCCAGGGTCAGCAGCAGGCCGGGCCAGAAATGCCTGAGGTTTTCGCCCAGACGTTCCATGCCATACAGCACGGTAAAGCAACTGCTGCTGAGCAGGATAAAACCCAGCCAGTCAAAAGGGCGCGTACGGGCTGCAGTGTGGTTGGGGACTAACCGCACTGCCGCGAAAAATGCAATCACGCCCAGTGGCAGGTTCAGATAAAAGATCCATTCCCATCGCGCGTGGGTGACGATAAAGCCCCCGAGCGGCGGACCGAGTACCGGCGCAATCAACGCTGGGGTAGTGATATAAGCGATGGCTTTCACCAAATCCTTTTTTTCGGTCGCGCGCAACACAGCCAATCGCCCAACGGGGACCATCATCGCCCCGCTGAAGCCCTGGAGGATCCGTGCGGCAATGAACTCAGGGAGGCTGCTGCTCAGCCCGCACCACAGTGATGCCACGGTGAACAGGGCAATTGCCGAACTGAACACACACCGGGCTCCGAACTTGTCTGCGAGCCAGCCGCTGATGGGGATGAAGGCGGCCAGGGCAAGCATATAGCTGCTCATCGCGACGTTCAAATTCACCGGGCCCACCCCAAAACTCTTGGCCATGTCCGGCAATGCGGTGGCGATGACGGTGGCGTCCAGGTTTTCCATGAAGAAGGTGGCGGCGACGAGGAAAGCTAACTGTGTCGAGCGAGCTACGGGTATTCGGGCTGTTGTCATCAGAAACTTCAACTCCAGGTCGGATATAGAAGATCACCATCCTAGACACCCTGATTACAAACATAAAATACTGTTTTGTGGATGGTGTCTTCACATTCTGTGATGATAGGGTTTTGCACTTTATGGATACCAATGAACCTCAAAGCACTGAAATACGCAGTCGAAGTAGCGCGGTCAGGCAGTTTTACCCTGGCTGCGCACCGTCTACATATCGCCCAGTCGGCGTTGAGTATGGCGATCAGTCGCCTGGAGCAGGAATTAGGCACGCCATTGTTCAACCGGACCTCCAGACAGGTGAGTGTGACGGCGGAGGGGCGCAGGTTTCTGGACCGTATCGAACCCGCCTTACTAGGTATCAATACAGCCAGGCAGGAGATGACCGATCTTGGCCAGTTACAGGTCGGCGAGGTACGGTTAGGCTTTCCGCCGATGTTCGGGCTAGGGCTTTTACCAGAATGGCTGCATGCGTTTCATCGGGTCTACCCAGGCGTACTACTGACCGCAATCGAAGGCGGTGGTGAAGAGGTCGCGCAGCGTTTGGAGGACCGCATGATCGACATCGCGCTGATGAATTCTCGCAGGGTTAGGCCGCACTGGAACTCCATCACGGTGGCCTCTGATAACCTCATGCTGTGCGTCCATCCCCAACACTCCTTGGCCCAGCATGTGCAGGTTTGTTCAGCGGATCTGCAGGGCCTGGGAATGGCTGTGCTGGACGGACGCTTTGCCCAGAGGGTGATGCTGGACGAATACTGTGCCAGCCATCAGGTGCAGTTTCGCCCTGTGGTGCAAAGCAATCACGTGTCATTGATCATCAAGAGCGCTCAAAACGGCATGGGTGCAACCACGCTGTTTCAGTCCAATGTCGAGCGCGAGTGCGGGCTGGTCAGTATTCCGTTCGATCCGCCGCAACCGCTCAGCTTCAGTCTGTGCTGGCACGCCAACGAGCACCTGTCCTTGGCCAATCGGCGGTTTGTTGAGTTCGTCATTGCGAGGACCAACGCCCAGACGGAAGAACACGTCGGCCCCGGGGCGACCTGAATCACTTAGCCGACTGTTTTACCATTGCACCGCGAACACCTGGCGCAGTTCTTCGATCGCTGACTCAGGCAACGGGGCCGGCTTGGGGCTGCTCATCATCCAGAGCTTGGCGGTTTCTTCCAACTCTTCCAAGGCGAAGCTGGCCTTGGACACAGATGTTTCCCAGACCACCGGACCCAACCGTTCAAGCATCACGCCTCGCACCCTGTTAGCCAACAGTGCCACTTGTGCGGCGACGTCAGGCGAGCCTGGCCGCTGATACGCGATCAATGGGATGTGACCGACCTTCATGATCTGGTAAGGCGTCAGCGGCGGCAGGATATCATCGCCGCTCCAGACGCCCGCCAGTGTCAGTGCAACCAGTGATGTGGAGTGGGTGTGGACCACGCCATTGACCTCTGGGTTGCGGTCGTAAACCTGGCGATGCAACTGTAAGGTTTTCGATGGTTTGTGACCGGAAACCCAAGTGCCATCAGCGCTGACTTTGGCAATTTCGTCGGGTTTTAATCTGCCCAGGCATGCGTCAGTGGGTGTAATCAACCAACCATCTTCCAGACGCGCGCTGATGTTCCCTGCGCTGCCGACGGTGTAGCCGCGTTCATAAAGGCTTTTGCCGACGACGCAGATTTCTTCACGTAATTGTACTTCTGTACTCAAGTTGCGATCTCCTCGATCAGTGCAGTAGGGCCAGGGTGGGAGCCAGAAAGGGGAGGGGTGATCTCGCCGGCTTCTGAACGCAGTTTTAGAATTGGCGACTTGTGCGCAAACGAGCCACTCAGGTGCTGCTTCATCAAATGGGCAGCTTCGAGGTTGTTGCCTTGCTGTACGAGTTCGATCATCCGGATATGCTCGGCGCACTGCTTGTAGAGGCGTTTGCGGTCGATCATTGAGCGGTACTCGATCAGACGCCGCATATTGTTCATCTGCACCAGAATCATGTGGTACAGCGGATTACCTGAGAGTTTGATGAGCTCTTCATGGAAGCGAATGCCGTTTTTCAGCAGTACGTCCGCCGGCAGGTTGTCTATGCCGCCGTTAAGCATATCCTGCTGTTCTTTCTTCAAGCGTTGCAGTTTACCCATGTCATGGAGATAGGTTGGCTCAAGCAGGGCTGCCGGTTCGATCAGTGATCGAACCTTGTAGATTTGCTCCAAAGTCTCCGGGGTTTTGGCGACGTCAAGAAAGCGCCAGCCATAACCGGCCTTGGGTTCGGCCCAGCCGACTTTTGCGGCGCGGTTGAGAATGTCGATCACCTGCGCCTTAGTCAGGTCGTAGCGCGTGCGCAGGAACTGCTCGGTGACCTCGCTGGGGATTGCATTATTCAGCCAGTCTTCCGAGAGTCGGTAATACTCGTCGGGTTCTTCAAGGGGCAGTACTTCGTCGTGGAGCTGCGACGGATCCTGGGCCACCTCCAGCACAAAGAAACCTCGGTTGGGCAGTTGTTCGAGCACCGACAACTCGGAAAGCAACACCAACGCCTCGCGTGCGGGAGAGCGTGAAACGTTGAATTCGTCGGCGACCTTCTGAGCGCTCAAGTGCGCGCCCTGCGGCAATTCACCGGTCTGTATTTTCTGCCGGATCTCAGCAGCGATTCGTTGTACGAGGGCGCTTGAGGCCATATCTGTATTCACTTGTAAATAAGGGGCGACAAACACATCCCGGGATCGCCAGGAGGTAAGTTCAGAAGCACGATCGCCCAATTCGATCAGGTTTTTACCGGCATGACTACTTTTTAGCGTGGATTTATGCAAAAAAACCGTACGCTAGATCTTTACATCTTGAAGTGCCGCACCATCGTGTTCAGTTCAACCGCCAAAAATCCTAAGGATTTGGATGCCAGTGTGGTGTGTTGCGCCCCCGTGGCCGATTGAACAGACAAGTCGCGTATGTTCAGCAGGTTACGGTCTACCGAGCGGGCTACATGTGCTTGTTCCTCTGTGGCCGTAGTAATCATAAGGTTGCGCTGATTGATATCATCGTTGGCTGCGACGATTTCTTCCAAGGCGCGCTGGGTGGATTGCGCCAGTGACAGGGTCAGGCGCGTATTTTCAGTGCTGTTTTGCATAGTCGACACGGCGGTGTCGGTGCCGCGCTGTATGTCGTTGATCATGTCTTCGATTTCGCGTGTGGACTGCGCTGTGCGGTGTGCCAAGGCACGCACTTCGTCCGCCACCACCGCGAAACCGCGCCCCGCGTCTCCGGCGCGTGCCGCCTCAATGGCCGCGTTGAGTGCGAGCAGATTGGTCTGCTCAGCAATCGTGCGAATGACGTCGAGTACCTTGCCAATACCCTGCGCCTGTGAGGCCAGACCTTCGACCTGAGCAGCGCTTAATTGCACATCTTGGGTAAGGGTTTCGATTGCACCCAGGGTTTCAACCATACGTTGTTGACCGCGCAAGGCGATATCGCGCGACGCCACCGACAACTCCGAAGTAGATAGGGCGTTGCGCGCGACTTCTTCGATGGCTGCAGTCATTTCGTTGACCGCGGTTGCGGCTTGCTCGATTTCCGCGTGCTGTTGCTGAATATCCTGGCCCGACGCCTCGGTGACTGTATTGAGTTGCACTGTGGCGCTGGTCATCTGACTGGACGAGGCGGAAATCTGCCCAAGGGTCCTGATCAGATTTGCCTGCATGGTCGCTAGGGATTCGAGCAGGCGCGTGGCCTCATCGTTGCCCGTCGGTTGGATCGGCTGGCTCAAGTCGCCCTCAGCGATTGTTTTCGCGGCCCGTACCGCTTCATTAAGAGGGGTCGTAATACTGCGGGTCAGCAACCATGCCACGCCGATTGTGCCGATTCCGACCAGGATAATGACCAGGGCCACGCCATTGACCGCGCGCTGGTAAGCACTCACTGATTCGTTGCCGGCAGCTTCGGCACCTGCGTTCGCGCGCTCAATCAGGTCGTCGAAATTTTTCGTCATCTGGTCGTAGGAGTTCCTGATGCTCATCAGAAATTCCCGCGCAGCGGATTTATCGCCTCGGCGCGAGAGCTGGAGCAGCGCCAAGTGGTTTTCGGCGTATACCGCAAGGCTGGCGTCGAAGGCCTTCAAGCGCTCGCGGTCTTCCTGGCTGGTCAATAGATGGGCATAGGCTTGCATTTGTTCGCGTACCTGCTGCAAGCGTCCGGCGGTTTTGTCCTCGTAGGACTGCATGTCCTCTTCGCTGACCGAAAGGATGTGCTGCATCGAGCCCATCCGGTAGCGGTTCAATGCCGCATTTGCCGCGCCCAGAGCACGTACCCGCTGCAGCCAGTTGTCTTTGATCTGGATGGACTGCGCTTGGACCTCGTCGATCTGACGAAGCGCAAACACACCTAGCGCGACACTGAGGGCGGCAATGATGAGGAATCCGAAAACCATCCGGTTAGCGATTGAAAAACGTCTTGGCAACATAAAGAGTCCTTGGGGCAGAGGAGTGCGTTGCGGTCGTGGCCGAAGGCAAGTCATTCTGCTGACTAAAATAGCATTGCATTTTGATGTGTCAATGTGCCAATATTTTTTAGGCGCTTTAAGCGCATAGCTATCGCACAAAACAGCCTCTACGGCCGTTACGGGCGTTAATAAGAACGATCAGGTGCGCGGGATTCAATTATCAAGATTGAATATCTACGTACCAATATCCATTGATCTTTGTCGAATCTCCCGTGCATTCAATAATAAAACTCTGTTCGAGGAAGCATTTTCATGCAGCGCAGAACTAAGATCGTGGCCACATTGGGCCCAGCAACAGAATCCATTGAGGCTATCGAGGGTCTCGTGATCGCGGGTGTCGACGTTGTGCGCCTGAACTTCTCCCACGGCAAAGCCGAAGATCACATCGCCCGGGCCAATCTGGTTCGTTCGCTGGCCGCCAAGCACGGTCGTTTCGTAGCAATTCTCGCCGACCTGCAAGGGCCGAAGATTCGCATCGCCCGTTTTGCACAAGATAAGGTGCTGCTGGAAAAGGGCCAACAGTTCGTACTCGACGCTGCACTGGGTAAAAATGCCGGAGACAAGCATCGCGTTGGTATTGATTACGAAGCTCTGATCAACGACAGCCGTCCGGACGACATCCTGTTGCTCGACGATGGACGCATCGAACTCAAGGTGTTGACGGTCGAGTCGACGCAGTTGACCTGCGAAGTGCTGATCAGTGGGCCACTCTCGAACAACAAGGGCATCAACCGCAAAGGCGGGGGGCTGTCAGCATCCGCGCTGACGGAGAAAGATTTTGCCGACATTAAGACCGCCGCCGCCATGCAGGTGGACTACCTTGCGGTGTCCTTCCCGCGCGATGCCGGCGATATGCACCAGGCGCGCCGTCTGCTTCACGAAGCCGGCGGCCATGCTGGGCTGATCGCCAAGATCGAGCGCGCCGAAACGGTCAATGACTTGAGTATCCTCGATGCAATTATCGACGCCTCGGAAGGGGTAATGGTCGCCCGTGGTGACTTGGGTGTCGAAATCGGTGACGCTGAACTGGTTGCGGTGCAAAAGCTGATCATCGACCGCGCCCGCACCCTTAATCGCGTGGTAATTACCGCCACCCAGATGATGGAATCGATGATCACCCAGTCGATGCCTACCCGCGCTGAAGTATTCGACGTGGCCAACGCCGTTCTCGATGGCACTGATGCGGTGATGTTGTCCGCGGAGACTGCCGCCGGGGACTACCCCGTCGAGACGGTAGAGGCGATGCACCGGATCATCATGGGCGCCGAAAAGCACCCGCAGTCGCACCGCTCCAAGCATCGCGTCGACCAGGTTTTTCACAAGATCGACGAGTCGATCGCCATGTCGGCCATGTATGCAGCCAACCACCTGCACGGGGTCAAGGCGATTATTTGTATGACCGAAAGTGGTGACACCCCTCGGCTGATGTCGCGCATTCGTTCGCACCTGCCGATCTTCGCGTTCTCGCGCAATCTGGCCACGCAGAACCGTGTGACGCTGTTTCGCGGCGTCACCACTATTCCATTCGACAGCGACGATTTTGCCCCTGAGCAGGTCAACGAAAAGGCTGTAGCCGAACTGACCCGTCGCGGTGTGGTGAAGGCGGGCGATCACGTATTGATCACCAAGGGGGATTACGCCAATGCCCAGGGTGGCACCAACTCGATGCGCGTCGTCTGCGTCGGCGAGGCCATCCGTTGAGTGAGGAATTAAAGGTCATGAGCAACCAACCCGAGCCTGATTCGAGTAACGGTTATGACGTTGAGGCATGGCCAAGGGATTTCGATTTCCGTGAGCAGTTCGCCGAGCAGCAAGAGTTGCCGCGAACGCCATTCATCGCCCAGCCAGCTACACACTCTTTGAAGGGGCCACACCATGCTTAACCCGAACAGCCATATCAAGCACATCAACGCCCGGGAAATTCTTGACTCGCGCGGCAACCCGACAGTAGAGGCGGTAGTCACCCTTGCCGACGGCACTCAGGCCACTGCCAGCGTGCCATCAGGTGCTTCAACGGGGTCGCGCGAGGCAATCGAATTGCGCGATAACACCGCGCGTTACATGGGCAAGGGTGTGATGCGAGCGGTGGAAAATATCAACACCGTGATCCGTGACGCTCTGCTGGGCATGGACGTCTTGCTGCAGCGTGATATCGATGACCGGATGATTGCCCTGGACGGCACCGACACCAAAAGCCAACTGGGTGCGAACGCTATTCTGGCTGTTTCGCTGGCTGCAGCCAAAGCAGCCGCCAAGGTCCAGAAGGTGCCGTTATACGAGCACCTTGCTGCGCTGTACGGCTCGCCTGGTCAGTTCAGCATGCCGGTGCCGATGATGAATATCATCAACGGCGGTGAGCACGCCGACAACAATATCGATATCCAGGAATTCATGATTCAACCGGTCGGTGCGTCGTCGTTTCGCGAAGCGTTGCAGATGGGGGCCGAGGTGTTCCACTGCTTGAAAAAGGTCCTGGCGGGGCGTGGCTTGAGCACTGCGGTGGGCGACGAGGGTGGGTTTGCGCCGTCGTTGGCGTCTAATGAAGAAGCTCTGATTGTAATCAAGCAAGCGGTCGCACTCGCTGGATACGAGCTGGGAAAGGACATCACCCTTGCGCTCGACTGTGCCGCATCGGAATTCTACGTAGACGGTCAATACGTGCTCGCTGGAGAAGACCAAGCGTTCAACTCGGCAGGCTTTGCCAACTACCTGTCCACGCTATGCGAGAAGTACCCGATCATTTCCATTGAAGATGGCATGGACGAAAGTGATTGGCACGGCTGGGCCGGTTTGACCCAAAAGCTTGGGCACTTGCAACTGGTGGGGGACGACCTGTTCGTGACCAACACGAGGATATTGCGCGAGGGGATCCAGAAGGGCATCGCCAACTCGATCCTGATCAAATACAACCAGATCGGTACGCTCAGTGAAACGCTGGACGCGATCCGCATGGCGCAGGATGCCGGCTATACCGCGGTAATTTCGCACCGGTCCGGGGAAACCGAGGACACCACAATTGCCGACCTCGCGGTGGCTACCCGCGCCGGCCAGATCAAGACCGGCTCTCTCAGCCGCTCTGACCGCGTAGGGAAATACAATCGATTGCTGCGCATCGAAGAGGCGCTGCAGGGTCGCGCGCCCTACGACGCGTCCGCAGTGTTGAAAAGGAGCGTCTGAGCGATGCCGAATTCGTCCCAACGCAAACCTCTGGTGATCGGCAATTGGAAGATGAATGGCAGTGGTGCATCCAACGCTGCATTGCTGCGTGGCTTTCTACCAGTCGTCGCGGCGTTCCAAAGCGTAGAAATCGCCGTTTGCCCGCCGTCTCCCTACCTAGCCAATGTAGCCGATCTGCTTGAAGATTCAGACGTGGCCCTAGGCGCGCAGAGCTTGAGCGTGCACCTGATGGGTGCACATACCGGCGAGGTCAGCGGCGCAATGCTCTCTGACCTGGGGTGCCGTTATGTGCTAGTCGGGCATTCGGAACGCCGCGCGCTGTACGCAGAAGATGACGCCGTGGTCGCGGCAAAGTTTGCCACGGCCTTGGAAGCAGGGCTGATCCCTGTGTTGTGCGTCGGTGAAACCCTTGCCGAACGCCATGGCGGCGATACTGAAGCGGTTGTCACCGCGCAGCTGCAGGCCGTGCTGAGCGCGGTAGGGCCGCAGGCGCTGGCACGCGGCGTCATCGCCTACGAACCGGTCTGGGCCATCGGAACCGGTGAAACCGCGACGCCAGCGCAGGCCCAGGCCGTGCATCGACATATCCGCCAATGGCTGGACATGCACGCTCCAGGAGCCTCGGCGCAGTGTCGGATTTTATATGGCGGCAGCGTCAAGGCGGACAACGCCGAACAGCTCTTCAGCCAGCCCGACATTGACGGTGGTCTGATCGGCGGGGCGTCCCTGGACCCGATCGCCTTCGCCACTATTTGCTGGGCCGCGCAGGCCGACACCGAGGTAAAAGCATGACTGTGCACAATCGATTCGATGGCCTTTTTCCGGCAATAAACGAAATCCCCGAACAGTATCGACCCGGTGCGGCCATTGAGCAGCGCGATTATCTGGTCGATGGGCAGCTGCGTCGGTGGGACGGTGCCTTGGCGCCGGTACGCAGCCCCGTCAGCCTGAAAACGCCTTCCGGGTATGAAACCGTGATTCTCGGCAGCACGCCGCTGCTGGACGCTGACACCGCGATGACCGCACTGGATGCAGCCGTAAAGGCTTACGACCGTGGTCAGGGCGCCTGGCCGACCATGCGCGTGGTTGAGCGAATCCGCCACGTGGAAGCGTTCCTGGCACGCATGCGTGAGCAACGTGATGCCGTGGTGAACTTACTGATGTGGGAAATCGGTAAGAACCTCAAGGACTCGGAAAAAGAATTTGACCGAACCTGTGACTACATTGTCGACACCATCCATGCGCTTAAAGAGCTGGATCGTCGCTCCAGCCGCTTTGAGCTCGAGCAAGACACCCTGGGTCAGATCCGCCGCGTGCCGCTGGGCGTAACGTTGTGTATGGGGCCCTACAATTACCCGTTGAATGAAACCTTCACCACCCTGATCCCCGCATTGATCATGGGTAATACCGTAGTGTTCAAACCGGCTAAATTCGGCGTGCTGTTAATTCGCCCGTTGCTGGAAGCCTTTCGCGACAGCTTCCCGGCCGGCGTGATCAATATCATCTACGGCAGCGGCCGCGAAACGGTCAGTGCGCTGATGGCGAGCGGGAAAATCGATGTCTTTGCCTTCATCGGCACCAACAAGGCGGCCAGCGATCTCAAGAAGCTCCACCCAAAACCGCATCGCCTGCGCGCCGTATTGGGCCTGGATGCCAAGAACCCGGGGATCGTCTTGCCCGACGTGGACCTGGATAATGCGGTTGCCGAGGCCGTGACCGGTTCGCTGTCGTTTAATGGCCAACGCTGCACCGCGCTCAAAATCCTGTTTGTGCATGAAAACGTGGTCGAGTCTTTTCTGGAAAAATTCCAGCGTAAACTGGCTGCGCTCAAGCCCGGCATGCCTTGGGAACCCGGGGTGTCGTTGACCCCATTGCCAGAGCCTGGAAAGACCGATTTTCTCACCGCCTTGGTCAATGATGCTTTGGGCAAAGACGCCAACGTCGTGAATGCCGGTGGCGGTGAAGTATGCGAGTCCTTCTTCTACCCGGCCCTGGTGTACCCCGTCACGCCTGACATGCGCTTGTATCACGAAGAGCAGTTTGGTCCGGTGGTCCCCGTGGTGGTGTACCGCGATCTTGATACCGTGATCAATTACGTTCTGGATTCCGACTTCGGTCAGCAACTGAGTATTTTTGGCACCGATGCCTCACAGGTCGGCCGCCTGGTTGATGCATTTGCCAATCAGGTCGGGCGCATCAATATCAACGCGCAGTGCCAGCGCGGTCCGGACAGCTTCCCGTTCAATGGCCGTAAAAACTCTGCCGAGGGCACGCTATCGGTTGACGATGCGCTGCGTGTGTTCTCCATCCGTACCCTGGTCGCGACCAAATTCCAAGCGAGCAACAAAGAGTTGGTGAGCGACATTATCCGTAACCGTGAGTCCAGTTTCCTGACCACTGACTACATCTTCTAGGGGGAGCGATGACCACGCGTTCTTTGATTATTCTCGACGGTGTGGGCATTCGACAGGCGACTGAGTCGAACGCCTTTGCGGCAGCGCGTACACCGACGTTCGATGCACTGCTCGAACGCTTTGCCCACAGTGAAATCGCAACGTCAGGGTTGGCTGTTGGGCTCCCTGAAGGCCAGATGGGCAACTCGGAAGTTGGCCACATGAACCTGGGTGCCGGTCGGGTGGTGTACCAGAGCCTGACCCGCATTGATAAAGCCCTGGCCGATGGCGAGTTCGCCCGCAACCCGGCGCTGTTGACGCTGGTTGAAGGGGTAAAGGCCCGGGGAGGGGCGATGCATGTTATGGGGTTGCTGTCTCCCGGTGGTGTCCACGGCCATATCGACCAGATTGTCGCAGTCTGTACATGCCTGGCTGAGCAGGGCGTCGAAGAGATCTATGTCCATGGGTTCCTGGACGGTCGTGACGTGCCGCCCCAGAGCGCGCAAGCCTCGATTGACACGTTGGAGCGTGAGTTCTTGCGCCTCGGTGTCGGGCGAATAGTGTCCCTTGTGGGTCGCTACTACGCCATGGATCGTGACAATCGCTGGCCGCGCGTCGAAGCCGCTTATCGTTTGATCGTTTCTGCAACAGCCCAGCACCAGGCATTGTCGGCGACCGCTGCACTGTCCGCCGCGTATGCCCGTGGCGAGTCGGACGAGTTCGTCGGCGCAACGATGGTGGGCCAGCCTGTTAGCGTGCAGCCTGAAGATGCGATGATCTTCATGAATTTCCGCCCTGACCGCGCCCGGGAGCTGACCCAGGCCCTTATCTCGCCGGAATTCAAGGCCTTCCAGCGGCCGCTGGTGGTCGCCAAGGACCGGTTGCTGACCTTGACCCGGTATGCCGATGAGCTGGACTGCCCGTGTGCCTTTGCCCCGGAAGCTATCAGCAACAGCCTGGGCGAGTACCTGGCGGCGCTTGGAAAGCGCCAGTTGCGGATCGCCGAGACTGAAAAATATGCCCATGTGACGTTTTTCTTCAATGGGGGGCGGGAGCAGCCATTTACCGGGGAAGAACGCATCCTGATTCCTTCCCCGGACGTGGCGTCCTACGACCTGCAACCTGAAATGAGTGCACCTCTATTGACCGATCGCCTGGTGGACGCAATCACGGGCGGCAGCTTCGATCTGATCGTATGTAACTACGCGAACGGCGACATGGTGGGGCACACCGGCGATTTCGAGGCGGCCGTCAAGGCGGTGGAGGTGCTGGACGAATGTTTGAAGCGCGTGGTCAAGGCGACGCTGGCTGCCGGCGGTGAGTGCCTGATAACCGCCGATCATGGCAATGTCGAGCAAATGCTAGACAGCGCTTCAGGGCAGGCGCACACCGCGCATACCTTGAACCCGGTGCCGCTGATCCTGGTCAGCGAACAGGCCGGGCGTGACGGATTGCGTGACGGCCGCCTATGCGACATCGCGCCCACCCTTTTGCAGTTGATGAACGTACCGATTCCCCCGGAAATGGACGGCAAGTCGCTGTTGACAGTCTGATTGGCCGTCGGGTGCCATCAGAGCATCGCCGTATTGACGATTCGCTTGGTCACTTGTTGTCGCGGCGGTGCGGCTAACCACGATTCGCTCATTTGAGCACTGCGGCATTACCTCTGTTGGTAATGCCTTTTTTTTCGAACATATGAGAGCGTTACGTTATGGAATGGTTTCTGAATCCGGAAATCTGGATCGCGTTTTTCACCCTGACGGTACTGGAGATTGTTCTGGGCATCGACAACATCATTATGATTTCCATCCTAGTCAGCCGCATGCCCAAAGCCATGCAGCCCAAGACGCGGTTCTTCGGCCTGGCGCTGGCTATGGTGACGCGGATTTTGCTATTACTTTCCATCACTTGGATAATGCAACTGACCAACGACCTGTTCCACGTCTTCGGCCAAGGGGTATCCGGGCGGGACCTGATTTTATTTTTTGGCGGTCTGTTCCTGCTGTGGAAGAGCAGCAGCGAGATTTTTCAGGAGCTTGAGGGTGTTGAGGAAGGCGAAGAGGGCGCTGGCAAAAAAGGTGGCGGCTTCCTGTCTACGATTGTGCAGATCGCAATCATCGACATCGTATTTTCTCTTGACTCGGTGATCACTGCTGTCGGAATGGTCGCTCACGTACCTGTGATGGTGGCGGCCATCGTCGTCGCGGTATTGATCATGATGCTCGCTGCGGGCTCAATCAGTGCGTTCATCGACAAACACCCGAGCCTGAAAATGCTGGCGCTTGCCTTTTTGATTGTAGTAGGCGTGGTGTTGATCGCAGATGCAATGGGCCAGCATGTTCCCAAAGGTTATGTGTACTTCGCGATGGCCTTTTCGCTGGCAGTAGAGGCGTTGAATATTCGGTTCAGGCATTTGAAAACCGCTGAGTGACAAAGTGAGTTCGGGGCGTCTCGCCAGAACGCCCTATTCAGATCGCCGGCTGCGTGCCAATCTCTGGGCTAACGGTTTAGTGATCGGAACAGGCGTGATATGAAAAAAGTGAAGCTTGACCGTATCAATCGGGCGATTCTGGAAAACCTGCAACTTAACGCGCGCATCAGCAATCTGGAATTGGCAGAGAAAATCAATCTCTCACCCAGCGCCTGCTTACAGCGCACCAAGGCGCTGGAAGACGCCGGCCACATTCGCGCCTACATGGCCTCGATTGATTTGGATGCCATCTGTATCAACGTCATGGCCTACGTCATGTTCAGCTTGCGTGACCATGCAGGGCAACATCGCAATCAGTTCGAACGACTGGTGGGAAAGCGTCGTGAATTGGTGGACTGCCTGAAGGTCGATGGTGAGTTTGACTACATCGCGCTTGCAACCTGCTCGACCGTTACCGAATTCAACACGCTGTGCGAACAGTTGCTGGACGAAAACCCCAATATTCTCAAGATCAATAGCAGCATCATACTCGACAAGACCAAGTGGTTCGCGGGCTACCCCTTGGAAAACCTGATCTGGAGGGATTGAACGATCTTCGTTGAATATAATGCGTAACATTCCCCCGCTTACCGCAGCAAGTGCGCCGGCACGCGAGCATATCGACTTAAAACGTTGCGCAATTGACGGACAATGGTGGCTTTACTTTCGGGGAGAACCACCATGCCGAACTTTACATACGTTACATTCGACACGGTACTTGGTCCGTTTACCGTGCAACTATTCGATACTCAAGCGCCCCTGACAACCGCCAACTTCCTTGCCTACGTGGACAGCGGTCGCTATGACCACAGCGTTTTTTTTCGCATCGTCCATCCGACCTTCCAGCACTCGACGCAAGCGCAGAATATCAGTGTCATCGTTGGGGGGATGCGCTCGCTGGATGCAGGGAACCTGCCGATGATTTCTTTGGAAACTACACGGCAAACTGGCTTACGCCACCTGCATGGCACCTTGTCCTTGGGGCGCGAAGACGGCGCCGATAGCGGGCAGGGCGAGTTCTTTATCTGTATCGGCGACCACCCGCAGCTGGATTTTGGCGGCTCGCGCCATCCGGACGGTCTTGGCTTTGCAGCCTTCGGCCAAGTGTGTGCAGGGATGGATGTGGTCAAAGCGATTTGGGGCAGGGCCAAGCCACAAGAGTATCTGTCTCCCGAGGAGACGATTGAAATCAATCGTGCCTACCGTATGAAGGAGGCGCGATGATGGATCATTGGCCGGCGGTAAGGGCCTTCCTCGCGGAGCAGGACATTGATGCGTTTATACTTGCCCGTAGCGATGTGTACTTGAATGAAGACCTGGCTCCCGCCGATGAGCGCCTGCGCTGGTTGACCGGCTTTACAGGGAGTGTAGGGCTGGCGGTGCTTACGCGCAGGAAAGCCGCACTGCTGGTTGACGGCCGCTACACCGAGCAGGCACTCGATGAATGCGGGAAGCACCTGCACCTGCTGGTGCTGGATGACACTTGCCTGTTCCAGTGGTTGACCCAACACCTCGCGCCCGGAGCCCGCATTGCGTGTGATGATCGGCTGCACAGCGCCGATGAGTACGCAAGGTGGCAACGGCTGGCTACTCAAGCGGGTTTGCAATGGGCTCATTGTGCTGGCAACCCGGTAGATGCCTGCTGGTCAGGGCGCCCCGAGGCCGCTGACAGCGTAATTGTTTCTTGGCCGCTGGAGCACGCGGGGTGTGACGCTCAGGGCAAGCTTGCGCAGCTTGCGGAAACCCTGGTTTCAACTCAGTGCGCTGCGCTTTGGCTGCCCGCACCGGACATGCTTGCCTGGCTGTTGAACGTGCGTGGGTACGATATCCCGATTACGCCGTTACCATTCAGTTGCGGCTTGCTGCAAGCAGATGGCTCGCTTGACTGGTTTGTCGACGCCGATCGGCTGAACTTGCCCCCCCAATGGTTGCCACGGTCAGTGACTGTGCGTGCGCCTTCAGAGGTCGACTCCCAAATCCTTAAGCTTGGTGCGCAGCGAATCTGGTTCGACTGTCGCTTGAGTACCGCCGCCACGCAACGGCAATTCGAAAGGGCGGGGTGCGACCTGTACGATGCGGCCCATCCGTTGTTGCTGCAACGTGCCTGTAAGCATCCGGGGGAACTGCGCGCCAATCGGGAGGCGCACCGTATCGATGGGCTCGCGCTGTGCCGGTTCCTGTATGAGTTTCATGTGTGCTGTGAGCGCTTTGCCGGGCAAAGCGAGTTGTCCGTCGTTGAATCGCTTGAGCGCTGGCGGCGTCAGCATCCCGATTATCAAGGGATCAGCTTTGACACAATCGCCGCCACAGGGCCCAGTGCCGCGCAACCGCATTACTTACCCCGTGAAGGGCGCGCGCGCAGGATCAAACCAGGCGAGTTGCTGCTGATCGACTCCGGCGGTCAATACTCCCAAGGAACAACGGACGTCACCCGTGTGCTCGCATGCGGTGCGGTATCTACTCGGCAACGCTATCTCTACACGACAGTGTTGCGTGCGCATATTGCTCTGGCGAGCTGCATATTTCCGCTTGGCACCAGCGGGCAGCGACTGGACAGTATTGCTCGACAAGTCATGTGGCGTGAGGGGCTGGATTACGCGACAGGCACCGGGCACGGTGTCGGCAGCTATCTGAATGTGCATGAAGGTCCTCACAGGATTGCCCCTCATGCCAGCCAGGTCGCGCTACAGGTGGGAATGGTGACTTCGATTGAACCTGGGGTGTACTTGCCAGGAGAGTTGGGCATTCGCATCGAAAACCTCTACGAGGTTGTGGACGATGCGATGTATCCAGGCTTCCTGGGGTTCCGGGCGCTGACGTTGGCGCCGTTGGCCAATGAACTGATTGATCGCAAGCTACTGAACGAGCACGAATCCAGATGGGTGGATGACTACCACGCTTCAGTATGCATGGCCCTGGTACCCGCGCTGGATCCAACAATCGCCGCATGGTTGACCAGGCATGCTGCACCGCACAATCTGCAGTTTGTCTCGCAATAAACGTGCATTGTTTTCTTCTGGACAGTTGAAACCGCATTGGGATTTTTGTCGCGCTGACACTATGTTTCTGCGTTCGTAAGCATTCTACAAAATTCTAATAATCGGTTTGTCTCTTGCGCCAGCGCCTGGGAGCAAGCCTTGCCAGCAGAGGCGAGCATGAATAGCACAGAGCACGTGATTCCTGACGGCTACGACCGCCGGCCTGTTCCGCAATCCGAAACGGTGCGCGGAATTGGGCTGGCGTTGATCACATTTGGTATCGGAATGACGCTTCCGGTCTTTTGGCTGGGAGCAGATGTCACCCAAAAGGTGGGTTTCACCACCGCAGCGCTGATCTTCATCGGTGTCTGTGCGGTGTTGGGTGTGTTATGCGCACTGACGGCGCTTGTCGGGGTGCGTACCCGGCTCAGCACATACATGGTGCTGCAGTTCTCATTCGGGCGTCATGGCGCGATGCTCATAAACTTGACGATGACAGTCACTCTTCTGGGGTTTTACGCCGCCACGGTGGATATATTCGGTAGCACCGTTGCCAGCGCGCTGCAGAGCGCCTGGGGCATTGTCACACCGGCTTGGGTTCACTGTGTATGGGGCAGTGTGCTGATGACGCTTATGGCCATTTATGGGCTGCGTGGGCTTGATCGGTTGTCTATGTATTCCGTGCCATTGATGGCGCTGTTCATGTTGCTTGCATTGTGTTTGGGAGCGCGTCAGGCGGCAGCCGGACAACACGCCGGCTTTACCGGCTCTGATGGGAGCCTGGCACTGGCGATTGCCAGCACCATCGGTATGGTGATTCTCACGCCGGTGCTGATGCCAGACTTCACTCGTTATGCACGAACGGAGAAGGACGCCTTGATCGCCATCCTGGGCATGGCCCTGGGTTTTCCCTTTGTGTTGATCATCGCCGGGTTGCTTTCGATCATCACCGGGCAGAGCGAAATTATGCTGATAATGGCCAGCCTGGGGTTACTGTTGCCGGGTCTCGCGGTGCTGGTGTTCTCGACGTGGATCACCAACACGGCGAATTTGTATTCCGCGACGTTAACCCTGGCAACGATCAGCCGCACCGCCAGTTGGAAATTGACGTTGGGCGGCAGTCTGCTCGCCACGATGCTGGCAGTCGGTGGCTTCATGAAGCACTTTCTCGACTTCATCATGACGCTGAGCATTGTGATTCCGCCTTTTGCGAGCATTTACGTGGTCGACTTCTTTTTCGTCAGGCACCAGCGCTATGACGTTGCAACGCTGCCGGGCGCTGCCGCATTCGGCTGGCCTGCGCTGATCAGTTGGGGCATGGCCAGCGGTACCGCCTGGCTGACCACCTTCGAAGGATGGACGCTGACCTCGCAACCAACCGTGGATTCGCTGTTGGTGGCCTTGGTTGCCTACCTGGTACTGCACCGTCTCTTACCTGCGCCTGTCGCTCTGTCTTCGCGCACTTAAAACCACAGCTGTTGATCATCCTGCTGATACGGGAGATGCCCCGGACGGCGAAGCCATGCCCATTTTTTGTGTGTTGACGGAGATAAGATGGATATTTTTCGATTTTTTTGGGTGACCTTGCTCGGCTTCAGTTGCACTGCACAGGCGCAGGTTTCCAGTACGTTGGCCTTGACCTCCGAATATCAAACGCGAGGTATCGGTTACTCCGGTAACAAGCCGGCATTGAGCATGAGTCTGGACTGGGTGGGGGACAGCGGTGCATTTGTCGGAACATGGGCATCCACGACTGACAGTTTCAAAAGCGGTGACCCGTACGACGACGGCGCCAATATCGAGATCGATCTTTACGCCGGCTACAACGGTCAGTTCGAGAGCGGGCTGCGTTATGGCGTGATCGGTTACTACTATTACTTCCCTGGCACCCACTACAACATAAATTATCCGGAAGTTGGCTTCAGCCTAGGTTACGGAAACTTCAACACCTATTACTACTATTCAAACGACATGATCAGCACTTCCCGGGCATCTCGGTATGTGGCGGCTGATTACACGTTCAGCTTACCCCTTGCTGTTGACCTGACCTTTATGGCAGGCCACTCCTGGGGAGAGTATTTCCGGGATAACGACGTGACGGGCGGCCATGAATACACAAACTGGGAGGTGTCGCTCAAGCGCACCTTCGGTCCGATCTATACCAAGCTGAGCTGGGTCGACACCGACCTCTCCGGGCGGTTTTACAACGGTGGTGAATACCTGCGTAACGACGGCCGCCTGATATTCAGCGTATCCCACACTTTTTGAATGAGCGGCCGGCCACCTGGCGGTGGCCGGCACTTGTATATTGCCGGAGGGACTTATGACAATCCGAGTGGCTACCGATATCGGTGGCACCTTTACTGACCTGGTTTATTTGCATCAGGGAGTTATTAGTGCGGTGAAGGTCGATACAACGCCGCCCGATTTCGAACAAGGGCTGCTTAATGCGATTGATAAAAGCGGTGTGAGTTATGCCGATATCGGTTTTTTTGCCCATGGCTCCACAGTAGTTATCAATACATTGACTGAGCGCAAGGGCGTCAAGACTGCGCTGCTGACTACTCAGGGCTTTCGCGATGTACTGGAGATCGCCCGTGGCAACACGCCGGATATTTTCAACACGTACTATCGAAAACCGCCGCCTTTTGTCCCGCGCCACCTGCGTCTGGAAATCTGCGAGCGTCTGAATTATCGCGGTGAAGTGATCACACCACTAAGGCTCGACGCACTGCCCGTCATCCTGGATAGCTTGCGTGCTGATGGCGTCCAGGCGATTGCGATCTGCCTGCTGCATGCCTACTGCAATCCGGTACACGAGCAGATGCTGGTCAGTGCCATTCATGAACTGTGGCCACAGGTAGCGGTCATCGCATCCCACCAGGTCAGCCGCGCTTTGCGTGAGTATGAACGCAGTAACACCACCGTGCTATCGGCCTACGTTATGCCCGCGACACGAGATTATCTCGACAGCCTCTCCCGACATCTGGCAGAGAAAGGACTGAGGCCGACGCCGTACATCATGAAGTCAAATGGTGGGATTTCGCCGGTCAATGCGGCCAAGAAGGATCCAATCAGTCTCGTGGAGTCGGGTCCGGTGGGGGGAATGCTTGGCGCCCAAGCCTATGGGCAGTTGATCGGGGAGCATAATCTGCTGGCCCTGGACATTGGTGGAACCACAGCCAAGTGCACGTTGATTCACCACGGCCAGGTGGAGATCAGCAACGACTATGTCATCGAGAAAACCGCCGTTAGCGCGGGATACCCGATCATGACGCCCGTGGTAGATATTGTCGAAATAGGTAACGGCGGTGGCAGCTTGGCCTGGGTGGACCCGGCGGGCAGCCTGTGCGTGGGACCCCAAAGTGCCGGTTCGACGCCGGGCCCGGTGGCGTACGCACGAGGTGGGCTGGCGCCAACTACGACGGACGCGAACTTGTACACCGGGCGAATCAACCCGCACGACTTCGCCGGCGGAGAGATCACTCCGGATTTGGTCGGTGTTGAACGCGCCTTTGCGCGGTTGGGTGAGCAACTGGGTGTGTCCTCGAAAGTGCTCGCCCATGGCGTGCTACAGATAGCCAACGCCAATATGGTGAATGCACTTAAGCTGGTCTCAGTGAATCGAGGTCACGATCCGCGTGATTTCGCATTGATGGCGTTTGGCGGAGGAGGTGCATTACATGCGTGCGCGCTGGCGGCCGAATTGGGGATCCCGAAGGTGATCATCCCACCCTACGCCGGCGTTTTCTCCGCGTGGGGCATGTTGATGCTGGATGCGCGTCGCGACTATATCCAGACGTACTTGCAGCGGCTGGACGACCTAGGACTGCCGCAACTAATCCAGGCATTTTCCGCCTTGCAGGCAAATGCACTCAGTGAGTTTTCCAGTGACGGTATGTCCCAGGAGCAGATGCGTTTTGTATGGCACATCGACGCGCGTTACACCGGCCAGGAACATACCGTCAAAGTGGCCTTGGAGGAGCTGAACCTGTCGTCAATACTGGAGCGTTTCCACACGCGTCATGAACAGGCCTACACGTTCCGCCTCGATTTGCCGGTGGAGGTGGTTAACCTCCATTTGGTGGCGTTCGGTACCGTGGAAAAATCGCCGATGGCACCGATTGGCCAGACCTCTCAGGCTTCGGCCAGTACAGCGCACAGTGGAGTACGCTGTGTAGAGTTCGAGCCTGAGCAACCGCTGCAAACCTCGCTCTATCAACGTTCGGCATTGCTTTGCGGCATGCAGATCGTCGGTCCGGCAATTATCGAAGAGGCAACCACCACTACGGTGGTCCGTCCGGGCGATCGGTTGGAGGTCGATGCCTATGGTGGCCTTCATATCCATATACAAGTGCAGGAGGCATCGGAATGAATAATCCGAGTCAGTTCACTCGCGAAATTATCAAGAACGCGTTGGTGGCCATCGGCGAGGAGATGTTCATTGCGCTGAAACGTACCAGCATGAGTCCTATCATTTATGAGGCGTTGGATTACGGCATTGGCCTCACGGACGCCACCGGGCAACTGATCTCCCAGGGGAACGGGATACCGGGATTCATTGGCACACTCGACGGTGCCGTACGTAGTGTGATGGAAAAGTTCCAGGCTGAGGATATCCTGCCGGGTGACATGTTTATCACCAATGACCCTTACGGGGGGGGCGGCACTCACCTGTCGGATGTCTCGATGATCATGCCGGTGTTTCACGGGGCGCGCCTGATCGGTTGGACCGCCAACAAGGCGCACTGGACCGAGGTGGGCGGCAAGGATCCTGGCAGTTTCAGTTCCGATGCCAGTGAGATTTACCAGGAGGGTTTACAGTTCCCGACCGTACGCATCTACGAGCGCGGTCGAATCAACCAAGCGATCGTCGATATGATCGCCGCCAATGTGCGTTTGCCGGACATGACATTGGGTGACTTGCATGCTTGTGCTGCCGCCTTGCGTGTCGGTGAGCGCCGACTGTTGTCGATCGTGACCAAGTACGGAGAAGAGACGACCCTTGATGCTATCGAGCGCTTGCTGGAACACGGCGAGGCCATGACGCTGGCAGCGTTCGGTAGGATGCCCAAGGGCACTTTTTATGCCGAGGACGTCATTGATGAAGATGGCCTGGGTAACGGCCCGTTCACGGTGAAAGTCCGAGTTGAGATTGGTGAAGGCCGCTTTGTGGCTGACTTTACCGGTTCCAGCCTACAGGCACCCGGGCCGATTAATAATACCTTTTGCGGTCTTCAGTCAGCTGTCAGGGAAGTGTTCATGGGCGTGGTGCGCCCCGGCGTTCCGGCAAACGCGGGGTGCTTCCGCCCCATCGAGGTCGTTTGCCCACCGGGCACGATTTGTACCGCGCAGCGGCCCGCACCAGTATCGGCATACTTCGAATCGATGGTGGCTGCTGCCGATGTAGTGCGTCGTGCCTTGGCTCAGGTGTTCCCGGATCGCTTGATTGCCGGGCAATTGGGGTCCGTCTGCTCAATGGTGTTAAACGGTCGCAACTCGGTGACCAACGATGAGTACCTACTGGTGCAGCCGCTGGTAGGCGGATGGGGCGCCGGGCATGACAAGGACGGTGAAAGCGGCCAGTTCTGCGTCGGGAATGGCGAAACCAGCAACATTCCTGTCGAGTTGACGGAGCGTTGCTATGAAGTGTTGGTGGAGCATTACGGCTTCCATCAGGAACCGGGCGGTGCAGGGCGCCATCGAGGCGGACGAGGCGTGGTACTCGACTACAGGATCCTGTCGCCCAAAGCCTGGGTCTCGACATTCTTCGGACGTGGGATCACCCCACCCTGGGGGATTGACGAAGGCCATGAAGGCTCCTGCAATTTTGCACAAATCCATCGCGTCAGCGGAGAAATAGAGCGCTTCAGTCGCGCCAATCGCGTTGCACTGGAACGAGGCGACTTACTGCGTCTTGTAACGGCAAATGGTGGAGGCTGGGGGCCGTCTTCAGCCCGCAGCCGCGAAGCGATTGTGCAAGATATCAAGAATGGTTACATCACCACCGATCAAGCCCGTCGCGACTATCCCGAGCAAACTGACGTCACGCTATAAGCGCACTGAGATCAGGATTTAGTGACAGGGCGAGGCTCGCGCCCTTTCACTGATCCGGTCATAGCACTGTTAGTGCTGTGCAGCGTTATCTGCACCCCATCCAGTTTCAGCTCGCACGCTTTGCTGTTCGAAGGCCGCACGTTCGGTACCTTTCGACGGGCTCCGGTCAAGGCAGGAAACCCCCCACGCAATGACAAATGCCAGCGGCATTGAAAACAACGCAGGGTAGTCATAGGGAAACAACGCTTGCGGATGATGCAGGACCTTGACCCATACGCCCGGCGACATCAGCACCAGCGCCAGCGAACTGACCAGGCCGCTCAGCCCGCCGCAGAGAGCGCCGCGGCTGGTAAGGCCCTTCCAGTACATTGCCAGAAGCAAAATAGGGAAGTTTGACGAGGCCGCAATACCAAAGGCCAGCGCCACCAGGAACGCCACGTTCTGCCCCTCGAACAGAATCCCCAGCGCAACTGCCAGCACACCCAGAATCACGGTGGCCCAACGGCTCACGCGCATTTCCCTGCCGCTGTCGGGTTTGCCTTTGCACAGCACATTGGCGTAAAGGTCATGGGAGATCGCAGATGCGCCTGCAAGTGCCAGACCCGACACTACGGCCAGGATCGTCGCGAAGGCGACGGCAGCGAGGAAACCGAACATCAGGTCACCGCCCAAGGCTTGCGCCAGGTGCATGATTGCCATGTTCACACCGCCCAACAGCGGCCCGCCAATCACACCTTGGTCGAAGTAGCTGGGGTCGGTACCGACGATGCTGATGGCGGCGGTACCGAGGATGCACACCAGGATGAAGAACAGACCGATCAAACCATAGGCCACCAGCACCGATTTGCGCGCCGCCTTTGCATCCGGCACAGTGAAAAAGCGCATCATGATATGCGGCAAACCGGCGATGCCGAACACCAGTCCCAAGGACAGGGAAATCATCGACACCGGGTCCGTGGCGATCTTCAATGGTCCGAGAATCAGCTGCCCGCTCTGGTGGGTTGCGACGGCGCTGTCAATCATGCGCTCCATGCTGAAGTCAAAGTGTTGGAAGGCCAGCCCTGTCAGCAGGATGCCGCCACTGAGCAGCAGCACGGCCTTGATGATCTGCACCCAGGTGGTCGCCACCATGCCGCCGAAAGTGACGTACACCACCATCAGCACGCCGACGCAGACCACCGCTACTTCGTAGTCAAGGCCGAACAGCAAGTTGATCAATTGTCCGGCGCCGACCATCTGCACAATCAGGTAGAAACACACGATGACGAACGAACTGAACGCCGAAAACAAGCGAGTGGTCACCGGGTCGAGGCGGTAGGCGATGATGTCGGCCAGCGTGTAGCGCCCCAGGTTGCGTAGACGCTCGGCCATCAGGAACATGATCAAGGGCCACCCAAGAATCGCGCTGACCGAGTAGATCATGCCGTCGAACCCGGTTGAAAACACCATGCTCGAAACGCCCAGCAACACGGCGGCGGACATGTAGTCTCCGGCAATCGCAAAGCCATTTTGCACACCACTGATGCCGCCTCCGGCCGTATAGAAGTCTGCCGCTGAGCGCGTGCGGCCAGCCGCCCAGTAGGTGATGCCGACGGTGGTCATGACGAAGGCCAGGAAAATCGCAATGGCAATCATGTTGGGCTGACGCGCAACGGCTTGGCTGGTTTGTGCCATGACCGCAAAGCTGCTCAGGCACAGCACCACTGTGGCTAATAACAGGCGAGAGGCCTTCATGGTTGCACCTCCGACAGAAGCGCCTGGTTCAGCTTGTCGAACACGTGGTTGGCGCGAAACACATACAGCCCGGTCAAGAGCCAGGAGCCGACAATCAGGATGAGTGCCGACCAGATCCCCACCGTGATGCCACCGCCCACAGGCACATGCAACAGGACATGGGGGAACCAGGACACCGCCGCGACAAACAGCGAATAAAGCCCTAATACAATGGCACTGAGGGTGAAGGTCAGGCGAGTGCGACGCCGGACCAGTTCGCGATAACGCGGGCTGCTGCGCAACGCCTGATAGGCAGGGTGCAATGACATGTTGAGCTCCTTGATACCTTGATTGTTATTGGCTGGAGTTTTTTGTTATGGGGTTGCCGTGCTTGCGCACCGCGGGTGCTGCACTACGCCCCGCCGCGTTTCCATAACGCGTGGAGTGCGTGCCGGAATCAGCCTTGCAGGTGTGATGAGGACGTCATGTCCGGTGTAGGTGGCGTTAGCTTATCCAGTGCCTCACTGGCATTTAAATAACCCGATGCGCCGATTAACTTGCATAACCCGCCAGTTCATTGCGGCGTCTGGGCCTCAGGTTCTTCGCGGGCTGCACCAGCGCGTGGGGGAAAGGCCGAAGGCCTTCTTGAAGTGCCGGGTCATATGACTCTGGTCGAAGAAGCCGGCTTCGATCGACGCATCCGACAAGCCTTGCCCGGCTTGGACGAGAGCCTTTACGCGATCGAGGCGACGCAGCGTCAGATAGCGATGGGGGCTGGTGCCGAAAAACTCGCGGAAGTCACTCGACAGGCTCCAGCGGTCGCGCCCGGCGCAATGAGCGAGGTCATCGAGGGTGATTGCCTGGTCGAGGTTGTCGTCGATGTATTCGCGCGCGATGGCAGCAGCCGCAAAGTGATGGGACGTACTGACAAGGTCACTGCTGGCGACGCTGGCGAGGGTGATGACAAACGTGTAGAGCGCGTCATCCTCGGCCATGGAGTCCAGGTCGGCATCCAGTGTGTTGAGCAGTGCGTCGGCGGCCACCGCCAGTTGCTGATTCTGAGTGATACCGGCGCCGAAAAAGGGCAGGGCGCTGCCCTTGATGATGTCTTGAACCAGCGAGGGCGGCACATACACGCCGCGATAGTGGAAACCAGCGTCGGAGCCGGCGCAACCATCATGGGATTCATCCGGATGAATGATCATGGTTTCGCCGGGCAGGCACAGTTTGGATTCACCTCGATAGTGAAAGCGGTGTACGCCCGACAGGGTCCGCCCGATTGCGTAGGTATCGTGTCGGTGCGGATCAAACGCGTGCGAACCGAAGTAGGCTTCAAAACGCTCTACTTTTGAGGTCGGCGCTGCGTGTCTCACCCAGTCTTGTTTCGGTTGGTCGTTTTGCATGTTGGCGCACCGAGGCGATACCGCTGTTGTCTGGCAGAGCATAAGCAGAGGCAACGCCGTTTGGCTTGGACGTTTGTGGGTTTAACCTGGCCTGGCGGTTTTGCGGGGCAAAAGCCGACCGGCGGGTTACATCCGCTCAAGAATGGCGGCAATCCCTTGGCCACCGCCAATGCACATGGTGACCAGGGCATAGCGGCCGCCACTGCGTTGCAGCTCATGGATCGCCTTGATTGCAATCACTGCACCGGTCGCGCCCACCGGGTGCCCGAGGGAGATGCCCGAACCATTGATATTGACCTTGTCCGGGTCAAACTCCAGTTGCTGCGCCACGGCACAGGCCTGGGCCGCAAAGGCCTCATTCGACTCAATCACATCAATGTCCTGGATGCTCAAGCCGGCGCGCTTGAGGGCCAGGCGGGTGGCCGGAACCGGGCCTATACCCATGTAATCCGGATCGACACCGGCATGGGCATACGCGACTAGGCGCGCGAGGGGCTGCAGGTTGTGCTGTTGGATCGCAGTGGCGTCTGCCAGCACCACAGCAGCCGCGCCGTCGTTGAGGCTTGAGGCATTGCCGGCGGTGACCGTTCCGCCTTTCTGGAACGCCGCATGCATTCGGCCCAGTTGTGCGAGGTCGAGATTGGCGCGCACGTTTTCATCGGTATCGAACAGCACCGTCTGGCGCTTGACTTGCACCTCAACCGGGACGATCTGCTCCTTGAATCGGCCTTCGCTTACCGCGCGAGCAGCGCGTTCCTGGCTCTGCAGGGCCAGACAGTCCTGCATGTCACGGGTAATGCCATAGCGCTCGGCAATATTTTCGGCGGTCACGCCCATGTGCGTGCGCTTCCACGGGTCATGCAGGATGCCATTCATGTAATCCACGGCCTGGCTATCACCCAGACGGCTGCCCCAGCGCAGGCCGGGCAGCAAGTAGGGGCCACGGCTCATGGACTCCGCGCCACCGGCTACGGCCACTGAATAATCCCCCAGCAGAATGCCCTGCGCTGCACTCAGGATGGCTTGCAGCCCGGAGCCACACAGGCGATTGACGTTAAAGGCCGGGGTTTCCTGGGGTATCCCGGCACCCATCGCCGCGACTCTGGAGAGGTAAGCATCCCGGGGCTCGGTGGGCACCACATTGCCCATGACAACGTGGCCGATAGGCTCGCCACCGATCCCGGCATGGATCAAGGCGCCTTTGACGGCGACGGTGGCCAGGTCAACAAGTGGCACATCTTTCAGGCTGGCGCCAAAACCGCCGATGGCGGTACGCGCCGTGCCAACGAAGAACACATCTTTGTGGGCCATGGAAGGCTCCCGTTTTGAGAAGTAAAGGTTCGAGGGGTAGTCAGATCGAGTAGTTCGCCAGCTCGCGGGCAATCAGCAACCGCTGGATTTCGCTGGAACCTTCGTAGATCTGAGTAATACGGGCATCGCGGTAAAAGCGCTCCACCGGGTAATCCTCCAGGTAGCCATAACCGCCATGAATCTGGAGGGCTTTGGAGCACACGCGCTCTGCCATCTCCGAGGCAAACAGCTTGGCCTGGGAGGCTTCGGACAGGCAGGGAAGGCCCGCGCTTTTCAGGCGTGCAGCGTGCTGGATCAACAAGCGTGCGGCATTGAGTTGTGTGTGCATGTCGGCCAGCAAGTTGGCAATGCTCTGGTGCTCGTTGATCGGCTTGCCAAACTGCACGCGGTCGCGCGCATACACCAGTGCCGCCTCAAACGCCGCGCGGGCGATGCCCAGCGCTTGGGCGGCGATGCCGATGCGCCCGCCTTCCAGGTTGGACAGGGCAATCGACAAGCCCTTGCCCCGTGCGCCGAGCAGGTTGGCTTCGGGTATACGGCAATCGTTCAGGGTGACGGCGCAGGTATCGGAGGCGCGAATGCCCATCTTTTTCTCACTGCGCTCAACGCTGAAACCTGGGGTGTCAGTGGGTACCAGAAACGCCGACAGGCCTTTCTTGCCTAGCGCAGGGTCCGTGACCGCAAACACAATCGCCAGCTTGGCCCGCTTGCCGTTACTGACAAACTGCTTCGCGCCATTGAGCACCCAGTGCCCCTCATGCAGTTCTGCGCGGGTCCGCAGGTTATGCGCCTCTGAGCCGGCCTGGGGTTCGGTCAGGCAAAAGCAGCCGATGGTTTTGCCGCTGGCCAGATCCATCAGCCACTGATCCTTTTGGACCTGGTTGCCGTAGTTCAGGACCGGGCCGCAGCCCACCGAGTTGTGGATGCTCATCAGTGCCCCCACTGCACCATCGCCTGCGGATATTTCTTCCACGGCCAGGGCATAGGCCACGTAGTCGATGTAGGTGCCGCCCCATTCCTCGGGCACGACCATCCCGAGCAGACCCAATTCGCCCATTTGGGCTACCAGGTCATCTGTGATCCAGCCGGCTTTCTCCATGGCTTCGGCCTGGGGGGCAATCTCGCCACGAGCGAAATCGCGGGCCATGTCGCGGATCATGCGTTGTTCGTCGCTCAGTTCGCGATCGTGCATGCCAGTGCTCCTGGGTAGCGGCGAGCAGCGCCGGGGGCGAAGTCGCAGAAAAAATCCTGCACCTGTGCAGGCTCAAGCTGGGCCAGGGTCGCCGGACGCCAGACAGGGGTTTTGTCCTTATCGATGAGCAGTGCGCGAACGCCTTCCATCAGGTCTCCCGCCGCGAACCACCGAAGGTTGAGTTGCAGCTCCTGGGCAAAACAATCGCTTAGAGACAGTTCGCGGCCACGGCGCAGCAGCTCAAGGGTGATGGCCATCGCCATAGGCGACCGGCTATTCAGGACATCGACCGTTTCTTCGGCCCAGTCCTGAAACTCCGGCGTCGTTTCTGCCTGGAGTGCTGCGTGAATCGACTGCATGTCTGGGTGCGAGAAGTGCTGATCAATGGCGGGCTGCATTGCCTTAAGCTCCGACCCAGGGAATTTATTGACACCCAGTGTGGCGATCAGCGACCGCAACGCTTGTCCGGGTTGCTGGGGCCAACTCATGTTGTTCAGACAGTGATCCAACTCCGCGATCTGCGTGCTGCTGATGCACCAGTCTGCGAGCCCGGCATACAGGGCGTCGGCAGCGCGCACCTGAACACCCGTTACGCCGAGGTAGTCGCCCAAAGCGCCCGGCAGGCGCGACAAGAAATAACTGCCGCCGACATCGGGGAAAAAACCGATCGCAACTTCAGGCATGCCCATTCGGGTGCGCTCGGTGATCACGCGCAGGCTCGCGCCTTGGACCAGTCCCATGCCACCCCCTAGTACCAGGCCGTCGATCAGCGCCAGCACTGGCTTTGGATAGGTATGAATGTACTCATCCAGCGCGTATTCCTCGGCGAAGAACACCTGGTGCACGCCATCAGCTACTTGTTGGCTTTCGTACAACATGCGGATATCGCCGCCGGCGCAAAAGGCCTTCTCGCCAGCCGCGCGCAAGACCACTGCCACCACGTCCGGATCCTGCTCCCACGCGTGCAAGTGTTGCTGGAGCAGGCGCACCATGGTGAGTGTCAGCGCATTGAGGCTCTGCGGGCGGTTTAGGGTCAGGTGGCCTATGCGATTACGTACGGTTGCCAGAATCGAGGGTTCAATTTCTGTGCTGCTCATGCTGAGTCCTCGGCCTATCAGCAGTGTTTGAACTGCGGCGCACGTTTTTCGACGAAGGCGGCCATGCCTTCCTTCTGATCTGCAGTGGCAAACAACGAATGGAACACCCGGCGCTCGAAACGCACGCCTTCATTGAGGCCTGACTCGAAGGCGCGGTTGATACTTTCCTTGACCAACATGGTGGCTGGCAGGGATTTTTCGGCGATGGCGCTGGCGACCTTGAGGGTTTCCTCCAGCAGCGTTTCAGTCGGAAAAACGCGCGCGACCACGCCGGCGCGTTCGGCTTCTTCTGCGCCCATATGGCGCCCCGACAGGCACATTTCCATGGCCTTGGCTTTGCCAATCGCACGGGTCAGGCGCTGTGTACCACCCACGCCCGGCAACACCCCCAGGGTGATCTCCGGCAAGCCGAAGCGTACATTGTCGGCCGCGTAGATGAAGTCACACATCAAGGCTAGTTCGCAGCCACCGCCCAGGGCATAGCCGGCCACTGCGGCGATCAATGGCTTGCGGCGACTGGCAATGCGGTCAGCGGCCGAGAAGAAATCATCGAGAAACACCTGGGGGTAGGTGAACTCGGCCATTTCCTTTATATCGGCACCGGCGGCAAAGGCGTTGGGGGAGCCGGTGATGACCATGCAGCCGATTTTCGGGTCTTTTTCCAACTGATCCAGGGCCAGATTCAGCTCGGTGATTACTTGGGTGTTAATGGCATTGAGTGATTTAGGGCGGTTCAGCGTGATCAGGCCCACACGCTCATGGACTTCCAGCAGCAGGGTTTCAAAAGGCATGGTTCAGACTCCGTAGGTTTGCATTAACGGCCAGACCGTGGCGGCTTACTTAAGGTGGCCATTCGAGTAAGGTTGCGTTGGATATGGACTTTGGCCTAGCTTAGCCAGCGTGCCCGGGCCTTTGAAATAACCCGACCCGCCGAATAGTTTGCATATCGCGCCATGTCAGCCGTCAGCAGTGGAGTGCAGCAGGTGGACCATTCCGTGGATAACACCTTACCCATGACCTTCGTTCAAGGCCTGCTGCAAGGGGCTCTGAACATCTGCAGCGAGGCCGATATCCGGGCTTTCGTCGGCGCCGCAGGCATAGCCGGGCACTTGCTGGAGGCGCCGGGCGCGCGGGTCACCTACGACCAGTTTGTGCGCTTGTACCAGCAGGTTGCGTTGGGCACCGATGATGAAGTGATGGGGCAGTTTTCCAGGCGCATGCGCAGCGGCACGCTCAAGTATTTGTGTTCGAGCCTGCTTGATGCTCGTTCGCTGGGCAACGCGATGTACCGCTTCACACGGTTCTGGAACCTGTTGCTGGACGACTATCGTTTTAGCTACAGCGAGCACGAAGGCCAACTTGTTATCTCGCTGGAGGCACGTAACCCAGGCGCCAACGCCCAGCGCTGGGGTCACGAACTGATGATGAAACTTGTGCACGGCGTAGCGTCGTGGTTGGCCGGCCAGGAGATCCCGCTGCACAGCGTGGCGTTTCCTTTCGCGACGCCGGTGTATGCGTCGGAATACATGCATATGTTCCCTGGCCCCATCCGTTTCGAGCAGCCGTGCACGGCGTTATCGTTCGACGCCGCGTGGGGTGCACTGCAGTTTCGTCGCAGCAAAGCCGAGTTGCTGCCGTTCCTGCGCGAAGCCCCGCGCTACTGGCTGTTCACCACGCTCAAGGAGCGCCTGGTGGCGCAACAGGTGCGGCAATACCTGCTGGCCCATCTCAAGCAGGCTGACACCATCCAGGGCGCGGCGACCGCGCTGCTACTGTCCACCCGTACGTTGACGCGCCGGCTCAAGGAGGAGGGCACCAGTTACCAGATGGTCAAGGACGCACTACGCCGAGACATCGCCGTGCAGCAGTTGATTCACACAGACCTGTCCATCACGCAGATTGCCCTGGGCTTGGGGTTTGATTCCACGGCGGTGTTTCACCGTGCTTTTCGCGGCTGGACCGGCAGTACACCTGGCGCGTATCGACGCCCAGGTGCGGACCTACAAACGTACAATCCAATTGCGGCGCCAGCCGATAAAGTCAGCTCCACATGACGGCTGATCCAGGCTGTTATCGCTACGGAGCAAGGTTATGACCCCCTTTCTGAGTTTGATCATTCGCCCTCATCGCAAACGCAGCGACAGTGTTTACCTGCTGCTGGCGCTCCTGATGGGGGGCTTCTTCGGTGGCGTCATGGGGCTCAAGATTTCACTCGCGGCAGGGCTGGCGATTGGTGCGTTCTCCACGCTGGTGCTCTACACGATGTGGCGTTCGCCGGGCTAGCCAGCCCTCTTACCGCTTAGCCCTAAAGACAGACGTAATACGCGCGGCCGCCCCATGCAGCCGCGTGAGGTCAAGTCGCGCCTGCTCTTAACTAAAAACAATAAATACCCCAGCCAAGGGGTGGAGTTGAATGATGACCCTGAAGACCGTCCAGCTTGACGATAAATACACGCTTTCCCATGGGCGTATTTTCATCACCGGCACCCAGGCCCTGGTTCGATTGTCCATGACCCAGCGTCAGCGTGATCAGCAGCAGGGCCATCACACGGCCGGCTACATCTCCGGCTATCGGGGCTCGCCCCTGGGCGGCCTGGATGATCAGTTGGGCAAGGCGAAAAAACACCTTGAGCAGCACCACACCTTGTTTGTCCCAGGCATCAACGAAGATCTGGCGGCCACCACCATCTGGGGGGCGCAGCAGGCGCACCTGAGCGGTGAGGGCAAGTATGACGGTGTGTTCGGCATGTGGTACGGCAAGGGGCCCGGCGTTGACCGCACCGGTGATGCGTTCCGGCATGCGAACCTCGCGGGCACCGCGCAGTTGGGCGGGGTGCTGGTGCTGATGGGCGATGACCATACCTGCGAATCGTCCAGTACCTGCCACCAGAGCGAATTTGCCATGGTCGACGCCATGATTCCGGTACTCAGCCCGTCCGGCGTCCAGGAAATCCTCGACTTCGGCCTGATCGGTTGGGCGTTGTCTCGCTATAGCGGCTGCTGGGTCGGCATCAAATGCGTCAAGGACACCGTGGAGGCCACGGCGACCATTGACGTCGACATCAACCGCGTGAAAATCCAAATCCCCCAGGATTTTGCCCTGCCGCCCGACGGCCTCAATATCCGCCAGCCCGATACCCCACACGCACAGGAAGCGCGGCTGCACCGCTACAAGCTGAATGCGGTGCGCGCCTTTGCCCGTGACAACGCGCTGGACCGCGTAGTCATTGATGCCCCTGGCGCTACGCTTGGCGTGATCACCCACGGCAAGAGCTACCTGGATGTACTGCAAGCACTTGACGACCTGAACCTCAGCGAACAGGCCGCCGCTGTCATGGGCTTGCGCATTTACAAGGTCGGGATGGTCTGGCCTCTGGAACCCAAAGGCGCGCTACGTTTTGCCGAGGGCCTGAACAAAATCCTGGTGGTGGAGGAGAAGCGCAGCCTGCTCGAATTCCAGCTCAAGGAGCAGTTCTACGGCCGCGCCGTCTCCCCGGTCATTGTCGGCAAACTGGATGAGGCGGGCCAGACGCTGTTCCAGTCGGAAATGGCCCTTGACTCCAACCAGATCGCTATCGCCCTGGGTGAACGCCTGCTCGAACTGGGTAGCAACTCCAGCCTGCGTCTGCGCATTGAAGAGCTGCGTGCCTACCAAGTGGTTAAGGGCGACACCGAGTTGCTGGCACGCAGTTATTACTTCTGCAGCGGCTGCCCGCACAGCTCGTCCACGGTGCTGCCGGAAGGCAGCAAAGGCTACGCCGGTATTGGCTGCCACTGGATGGCGCAATCCATGGACCGCTCCACCCTGGGCTACACCCATATGGGCGGCGAAGGCATGGTGTGGGTCGGCGAGGCGCCGTTTTCTAAGCGCAAGCACATGTTCCAGAACATCGGCGATGGCACCTATTTCCACTCCGGGTATCTGGGCATACGCGCCGCCGTTTCCGCCGGCACCAACATCACCTTCAAGATTCTGTTCAACGACGCCGTGGCCATGACCGGCGGGCAGAAACACGATGGCGCATTGACCGTGCCGGCCATCGCTCATCAAGTCAGTGCCGAAGGGGTCAAGCGCATCGTGGTGGTCAGCGATGAGCCCCACAAATACCCGCTGGAGACCGCCTGGCCCGCCGGCGTGACCTTCCATCACCGTGACGAACTCGACAACGTCCAGCGCGAGATCCGCGAGGTGCAAGGCACGTCGGTGCTGATCTACGACCAGACCTGCGCAGCGGAAAAGCGTCGGCGCCGCAAGCGCGGTACTTTCCCCGACCCGGCCAAACGCATCGTGATCAACGACCTGGTGTGTGAAGGCTGTGGTGACTGCGGCGTGAAGTCCAACTGCGTGTCAGTGCAGCCGGTGGAAACCGAGTTTGGTCGCAAGCGTGCGATTGATCAGTCTTCCTGCAATAAAGACTATTCCTGCGTCAACGGCTTCTGCCCAAGCTTTGTCACCGTTGTTGGCGGCAGCCTGAGCAAGCCGGAGGCGGCCATGCAGGGGCAGGCGGTACCGTTGCTGCCGGAACCGATGCGGCCGAGTATCGATGATCGGGTCTACAGCATTTTAGTCGCGGGCATGGGCGGAACTGGGGTCGTCACCATTGGCGCCATTTTGGGCATGGCTGCGCACCTTGAAGGGCGCGGCTGTGGCTTGCTCGATATGGCGGGCCTGGCCCAGAAGGGGGGATCGGTGTGGAGCCATCTGCGCTTCGGCCCCGACCCGCAGTCGATCAAGACCATCCGTATCGCCGCCGGTGGCGCCGACCTGGTGCTGGGCTGCGACCTGATTGTGGCGGGCAACACCAAGACCCTCGCGGCAACGCGCCATGGCAGCACCTACGTCCTGGCCAACACCCAGGAAACCATGCCTGGTGCCTTTACTCGCAATGCCGATATGCAATACCCCACCCAAGCGCTGCGGCGCAATATCGTCGAGGCGGTGGGCCAGGATCATGCCGAGTTCGTAGATTGCGGTCGCATCGCCACAGCGCTGTTGGGCGATAGCATTGCCGCCAACATGTTCATGCTCGGGTTTGCTTACCAGCGCGGGCTGATTCCTATCTCTGCGACTTCAATCGAATCGGCCATCGAACTCAATGGCGCGGCCAAAAAGATGAACACAGACGCCTTCCGTTGGGGGCGCCAGGCAGCGGTCAACCCGCAAGCCGTCGAACAATTGCTGGGGTCCAAGGCTGCCGGCCAGGGTGTACGTATTTCACCGGAGCCCGTCAAGACACTGGATGAGGTGATCGCTGTCCGTCAGCAGTTCCTTACCGAGTATCAGAACAGTGCCTACGCCCAACGCTACAGCGCCTTGGTCGAACAGATGCGTAACGCAGAACAACGGCTCGGCACTGGACGTAGCGAACTGACCCAGGGCGTGGCCAAGTACTACTTCAAATTGCTGGCGATCAAGGATGAGTACGAAGTCGCACGCCTGCATGTAGAAAGCGGTTTCCTCGACCGCGTCTCCCAGCAGTTCGAAGGCGACTACAAGCTGGTATTCAACCTGGCCCCACCGCTGTTTGCCAAATGCGACCCGCACACAGGGCTGCCGAAGAAAAGCGAATTTGGCCCCTGGATCGTGCCGGTGTTCCGCCTGCTCGCCAAGCTGCGTGGGCTACGGGGGACTGCGCTGGATGTGTTCGGCTACTCCGTCGAACGACGTCAGGAGCGCGCGCTGATCCAACGCTACGAGGCGGTGATTGCTGAGGTGTTGCCGCTGCTGGAGGACGGTGGCGCGCATTACGACACGCTGCTGGAGCTGGTTTCGCTACCCGAGCAGATCCGCGGTTATGGGCACGTTCGCGCCAAAGCCATGGCGTTGGCCAGGCAGCGCGAAAGCGTTTTGCTGGATGTGTTGCGCGGTCGTGTGATCGCGCTGAAAAAAGTGGCTTGAGTCACCCAGGTCGCACCGATTATCAATGGAGGATAAAACCATGAACTCACTGATCAAACCGCCCGTTATCGCCGCCCGTATGGACGATGTGGCGCCGTTTCATGTGATTGATATCCTGACCCGCGCCAAGCGGTTGGAGGCGGAAGGGCGCGACATTGTGCACATGGAGGTCGGCGAGCCCGACTTCCCGACCCCACCCGCCATCATTGCTGCCGGCCAAGCGGCCCTGGCCAACGGTAAGACCACCTACACCCCGGCGCTGGGAATTCCCGAACTGCGCCAGGCAATCGCCGATTACTACTTGCAGCGCTATGGCGTCACGGTGCCGGCGGCACGCATCGTGGTGACGGCGGGTGCTTCGGGTGGGCTGTTACTCGCACTGGCCTGCCTGGCCGAGCCGGGCAAGGAATGGTTGCTGACCGATCCTGGATACCCGTGCAACCGCAATTTCGTGCGAATCTTTGAGGGCGTGCCTACCTCGATTCCGGTGGGCGAAGCGCATAACTTCCAGCCCACCCTGGCTGACCTTGAAGCCCATTGGAATGATTCGACCGCCGGCGCGCTGTTTGCCTCACCGGCCAACCCTACAGGCACCATGCTCAGCCTCGAACAGGTCCGCACGTTCGCAGAGTTTATCCGCGCCAAGGGCGGGCATTTTATTCTCGATGAGATCTACCAGGGCCTCACCTACGACCAGGAGTCCACCACCGCACTGCAGTGCTGCGAGGGCGTCTGGATCGTTCAAAGTTTCTCCAAATACTTCCAGATGACCGGCTGGCGCCTGGGCTGGCTGGTGGTGCCAGAAGGCTATACGCGGCACATCGAAAAGCTTGCGCAAAACCTGTTCCTGTCGCCGTCGGCACCAGCCCAGTACGCGGCGCTGGCAGCCTTTAAGCCCGAAACCCTCGACTTGGTGGAAACGCGTCGCATGGAGTTCCAGTGCCGTCGCGACTTCCTGTCTGCGGAGTTGGCAAGGTTGGGCTTTCGTGTGGTGGCCAAGCCTGAAGGCGCGTTTTACATCTATGCCGATTGTTCAGCATTCACCACCGACAGCTTTGCATTCGCCATGACGCTGCTCGAAGAGGCTGGGGTGGCAACAGGGCCAGGTTTGGATTTTGGGATCAATCAACCGGAGCGCTATATCCGTTTTTCCTACACGACGAGTATCGAGCGGCTCCAGGAAGCCGTTAGTCGCATCGAGCGATTTTTGCAGACGCAGGACAAACGTTCATAAATCGCCTGCAAACGTACAAGGCTGCGCGAGGACGCAAGGGATACAGTCGCCGCTAAGGAGAAAGTTACGTACAGGAGGTTCTGCACCCGCACCATCTGCCAGCCCCTTTCGTCCTGAAAAGGGGCGCAGATATAACAATAAGAGAAACCTTTGCCATGAGTTCAGTCCCCTCAAGTGCTGCACCCTCACTTCCCGTTGCACGCCGGCTGACACGCAGCGATTACAAAACGCTGTCGCTGTCTGCGCTGGGCGGTGCGTTGGAGTTTTACGACTTCATCATCTTCGTGTTTTTCGCCACCGTGGTGGGGAAGCTGTTTTTCCCCAGTGACATGCCCGAATGGCTACGCCTGATGCAAACATTTGGCATTTTTGCAGCGGGCTATCTGGCAAGACCACTGGGCGGCGTTGTCATGGCGCACTTCGGCGACCTGCTGGGGCGCAAAAAAATGTTCACCTTGAGCATTTTCATGATGGCTGTGCCGACCTTGATCATGGGGCTGCTCCCCACCTATGCGCAGATCGGTATTGCAGCGCCCCTGTTATTGCTGTTGATGCGTGTGATTCAAGGCGCTGCCATTGGCGGTGAAGTGCCGGGGGCCTGGGTTTTTGTTTCCGAACACGTGCCTCAACACCATGTTGGGTACGCCTGCGGCACGCTGACCTGTGGCCTGACGGCTGGCATCCTGTTGGGCTCTCTGGTGGCTACTGCGATCAACAGCGTTTACTCGCCAGCAGAAGTTGCCGACTACGCTTGGCGAATCCCCTTTTTGCTAGGAGGCGTGTTTGGTTTGCTCTCGGTCTACTTGCGCCGCTGGCTCCACGAAACGCCCGTGTTTGCTGAGATGCAGCTGAGAAAAACCCTGGCTGCCGAGGTGCCGTTACGCGCGGTTTTGCGTGACCATCGTGGTGCCATTCTGATTTCCATGGCGCTGACCTGGTTCCTCTCAGCCGGCATCATCGTGGTTATTTTGATGACGCCGACGGTGTTGCAGACGGTCTACCATTTTTCCGCCACCACGGCTTTACAGGCTAACAGCCTGGCCATTGTCTTTCTGAGCCTGGGCTGCGTGTTGGCCGGCTCGCTTGCAGACCGGTTCGGCGCCGGGCGCGTGTTTGTGCTGGGCTGTGCGGCATTGATGATCAGTTCGTGGACCTTTTATCACAGCCTCTTCGCTCATCCCAACTGGCTGTTCCCGATGTATGCCGTAACAGGCCTGTTGGTCGGCACCATCGGTGCGGTGCCCTACGTGATGGTCAAGGCATTCCCACCGGTAGTGCGCTTTAGCGGGTTGTCATTTTCATACAACTTGGCCTACGCCATTTTCGGTGGCCTGACCCCTATGGTTGTTACGTTGCTGCTCAAGGAAAGTCCTTTGGGGCCGGCGTATTACGTGTCGATTATCTGTGCGATTGGGATAGTGGTCGGTGGTTATCTATGGTCAAAAAATCGATAGAGTTTCCGATGCCTACCAAAATGGAGGGCACCGCGATGCCCACTCAGTTTTCATTGCAGCGTATTGATTGGATGGTGACCCTGCGCGCCCTGGATATCCACGGTTATGCAACGCTCCCAGGGTTGATCAGCGAAGCTCAATGCCTTGAACTGGCTGCAGCTGAGGCCACGGAGGTCACCACCCTGGAAACGTTGAGTGGAGTGGGGGCGGGTTTTTGCCAGGGTTCTGTCTGCATGTTGGTGAACCCTTGTTCTGTCGTGGGTTATTTAGAGGCGTTGTTATATCCACCGCTGAACTTGCTCGCCAATGTCTGGAGCGAGCGCTCCGGTTCCAGCTATCGCTTCCCGGCATCGCCGCAGGCCCTGGTGACGGAATGTGCCGAGTGGGGGCAACACCGCACTCTGAGCTATCTATCTTGCTACGGCGTAGATGACGGCGAGCGGCTGCATCACTGTGTCAGGGGGGAGCAGAGAGTGTTCCCCTTTCAGGCGGTCGTGCTGCTGTCCAGCACGGAGCATGACTTTTTGGGTGGTGAATTGTTAATCGCGCGCCAGGATGAACGGGCACCTACGGCCACCTTCAACGTTCAGGCACAGCAGGGCGACGTGGTGCTGTTGGCGGTCAAACGCAAACCGCGCCGTGAAGCGGGGGACCTGGTCTGGTCGACCTTGCGCCACGGCGTCCAGCCGGTCCGCTCGGGGCAACGCAAAGCACTGAATCTTGTGTTTCATCGAGGCAACGGTTCGGACGAGGATTTTTCGTCACCCGAGCGCTACGCGCGTGCCGGTCCTGGTGTATCGCTTGCAGATTTCGGTCCTGGCATTGCAAGCCAAGATATCGGCGTTTCGCATGAGTGAATGCCATCTGGCAGCGGTCCCACCGGCGTAAACGCAATCGCCTGCCAAAGGCTAACGGGTAACCTGCCTTCCCATGCGTTCGGGCGTTCTGTCTGCGCCACCATACCCTTTTCATCAACCATCTCAGGATTATGAAATGACTCGTCTTCGTTCTTCCCATGGCTTTATGGGGCCATTTTCTCCCGACGGTAAGTCAAGCATCGCACCCACGCCACCTTGGCACTATGCGGCTGACTTCATCACCATTGAGTGTTGGGTTGAGCCTGAATCCATCGAGCGCTTATTGCCACCGGGCCTGAGTTTGCATCCTGACGAACCCGGACTGGTAACGGTCTCGTTCGTCGACTGGCAGGCGTGTACCAATGGTGCAGAAGAGTTATTGGACCCGGTTCGCGCCCAATACAAGGAATGCATCGTGTTGGCCAGTGTCCAGTATGAGGGGCAACTGATGCAGTACTGCCCCTATATCATCGTCGACCAGGACACGTCCCTGGCACGCGGCTGGGCCCTGGGGTACCCGAAAAAAATCGGTTCGGTCTGGACCACTCGTTCGATGGGGGTTAAATCCATCGCGTCACCTGGCGAGGAGACAGGCAGCGTGTTTGCCGGCACCGTGGCGGTCAAGGACCGGCGCCTTGCCGAAGGTCATGTCCGGCTGACGGGGCCTGCCGACGGAACGGCCGTCACATTTGGCAGTCGCCCCATTGTTGCCCTGCGCCATTTTCCTTCGATGTTCGAGGGTGAAGAAGATCGGCCGGCGGTGTTCGAGCTTGTGAGGCTTCAGGCCGAGAACGTGCAGGCGGGTGAGGTACTTGAAGGCGAAGCCAAGCTAACGATTTTTGATTCGGCCACGGAGCTGCTGGGTGCGTTGGACCCGGTCCGCGTGGGACGCGGTTGGCGCTATTCGCTGGCAATGTCCAATCGCACCAACACCCTGCTGCGCGACCTGCGCACCGTTGGACTGGATATTTGCGAAGAGGGCGCTTGAACATGGACGCCTTGGTACTTCAGCGTACTTACCTGGATTTGACGACCCCGCATGTTGCCGATGCGTGCATGCGTTTGGGGATCGCAGTGCGTCTCGCACCCTCGGCAGTACGCCCAGTGTGGAGTGGCACGCATTTTGTGGGCCGTGTATGTCCGGCGCGGCATTATGGAAGTGTCGATGTGTTTTTAGAGGCCATTGATACGGCTGAACGGGGCGATGTGCTGGTGGTAGATAACGGCGGGCGCATGGACGAAGCCTGTGTCGGGGATCTGGTGACTCTGGAAGCAAGCCTCGCCGGCATGGCCGGTGTAGTCATCTGGGGGTTGCACCGTGACACGGTTGAACTCAAGGCCATTCGTCTGCCCATGTTCAGCTTGGGGACGTTGCCCGTAGGCCCGCAGCGTCTGGATCCGCGTGAAACCGAGACGTTGGTGTCTGCAACGTGCGGCGCTACGTTGGTGACTGCTGAAGACTTCGCCCTGGGCGACGATGACGGTGTGCTGTTTATTCCCTTGAAGCGTGCAGCAGAAGTGGCAGAAGTGGCCACGGCGATCCGTGACACCGAGCGCTACCAGGCAGCGCGAATGCGCTTGGGCAAGTCGTTTCGAGAACAGGCCCGCTTCGACACTTACCTGCAATCGCGGTTGACTGATCCTGAACAGACATTCCGCCAGCATTTGCGCGCCTTTGGCGGTGAAATCGAAGAGTAGAAAAACCGCGGGTAGCCTGCTCAAAGGAAGGGGGCAGGCCATCAGCAGTATCAGATGGGCAATGCCGAGGTCAGCTTGACCGTCTGCATGGGCACTTCAGTTTTGACACTCTTGACGCCTTTGATCGTTGCCAGGTAGTCACCCTGGAATTTGCGATAGCCGGTCAGGTCACCGGCCACTACCCTGAGCAGGAAATCACAGTCGCCCGCCATGAGGTGGCACTCCACCACCTGAGGGAGTTTCAACACCTCTTGGGTAAAGTGATCGACGGTTTCTGCGTCCTGGCCATTCAGCCAGATCCGTACAAACACCGTCAGGCCAACATCCAGTTTTTGTGCGTTGAGCAGTGCGACGTAGCGCTCAATGATGCCATTGTCCTCCAGCCACTTCACGCGGCGCAGGCAGGGCGACGTGGAGAGCCCTACGTGGTCCGCCAGCTCGATATTCTGCATACGCCCGTCGGCCTGCAACGCGCGCAGGATTCTGCGGTCAATTTCGTCCAGATTTTTCATCTCTTCAACTCACTCGTCACACTGTGGAAAGCACCAGCGTGAAGGGGCAATACCGAAACTTCTCTTGAAGTGCCTGGACATATGGCTCTGGTCAAAAAAGCCCGAATCTATGGCCGCCTTGGACAGCGTCTGGCCGGCCTGCACCAGTTGTTTGACCTGGCTGAGTCGGCGCGCGGTGATGTAACGGTGGGGGCTGGTGCCAAAGAACACCCGAAAATCTTTGGACAGGCTCCAACGGTCTCGGCCGGCGCAATCCGCGAGTTGGTCGAGGGTGATCGGTCGGTCCAGGTTGTCGTGAATGTATTCGCGTGCCCGCAGTGCAGCGGCGAAATGGTGGGCAGGACGTGCCGGACGCTGACCGGTGACGGCGGCGAGGGTCATCACGAAGTTGAACAGCGCATCGTCTTCTGCCAGGGAGGTGAGTTCATGGGCATGCAGGAGTTCGAATACCGCTGAAACCAGGCGTTGGTCACGGGAGACCCCGCTTTTCAAGAATGGCAACGGCTTGCCCTTGACGATGTGCTGAACCAGCGACGGCGGCACGTAAAGGCCTTGGTAGCGCAAACCCGTGTCCGTTCCAGCGCAGCCATCGTGCATTTCGTCCGGGTGCAGAATCATTGCCTCGCCGGGGACGCAAACGTTGGACCCGCCGCGGTACTGGAAGCGGTGCGCGCCGTCCAGCGTCATGCCGATCGCATAGGTGTCGTGCTGGTGCGCGTCGAACGCATGAGCCACGAAAAACGCCTCGAACCGCTCCAGCGATGAGGTCTGAGGAGCATGTTTAACCCAATCTGTTGTCGAGCGTTGATCGTGCATGATGGCGCACCACTCAGTGATTTTTCGAATTTTACGCCTGTGCATCGGGTCATGGCTTGGACGTTTGTGGGTGATGTGGCAGGCTGGCTAGCGTTGTCGATTGCCTGTCGTTGTGGCGAACCGACTGCGGTAGGCCGCTGGTGTCGAACCCACCTGCTGGCGGAAGAGGCGCGTGAAGGAACTAGCGTTCTGATAACCGACCTGATTGGCGATCTCCTCGATGCTCAAGTCGCTGCTTTCGAGCAGGGTCATGGAGATCTCGATACGCAGGTTTTGCAAATAGGCTAGGGGTGTTGTGCCCAGCACGCTGTTGAAGTGGCGTATCAGCGTACGTACGCTGACCGACAACGCCGAAGCAAGCTCGGGCAGGCTGATGTCCTCGGCAAAATGCTTGAGCAGCCAGTGCTGTGCCTTGGCAACCATGGTGTCGCTGTGCACGGTTTCCATCTGCAAGGGCAGATAAGGCAGTTGAGTGGTCTGGCTGGTGTCGATAAGCATCGTTTTGGCGGTCAGGGTCGCGGTGCTAGCGCCGCAGAAATGCTCGACCATCCGTACCCCTTGCAGCAGATACGAGGCATTGGCGCCAGCGCACCACAGGCGGTCCTCCTCGGTCACCATCGAGCGCAATTGCAGGTTCACCGCAGGGTGGCGCTCGCGAAACAGCCGTTCCAGCCACCAGGTAGTTGTGGCCTGACGACCCTGCAACAAGCCGGTCTCGGCGAGCAGGAAGGTGCCTGTGCAATTGGCGGCCAGCACCGCACCTTCGCGCCATTGTGCCTTGAGCCACTCCAACTGCGGTACAGCGCTTTCGAGCATCTGTTCGAAAGCGTCATGCCCGGCGTAGTACAGCCCCGGAATAAAGATCATGTCGACCTTCTCTTGCGGCAGAGGGGTGGCGATGTTCAACGCCAATCCATTGCATGCCGTGACGGGCTTACCCTTGTTCGACACGAACTGCCAGGAAAAAGACCGGGCAATGGCTTTACCGGTCTTGTGTTGCTGGCGACTGAGGTGCGCATTGGTGACATGGAACACGTCGGCGATTCCGGCGAGGCTCGAGGCATAACAGCCATCGAGAGCCAGAATGGCGACGCGTAGCGGGGCGATTTTCATAATGGCAAATTACGCATAAAAATAGTCATTAATGCCAATTTAGCACCGCCATCCGCTTCCGTACAGTGAGCTCATCAGCCATTGACCGGAGCTTCCATGAACGTACTGATAGTCCACGCGCACAACGAGCCGCAGTCATTCAACACGGCCATGCTCAACCTTGCCGTGGAGGTGTTGAGCGGGCAGGGGCATGAGGTGGTCGTGTCTGATTTGTACGCGATGAACTTCAATCCCGTTGCCAGCGCCGGCGACTTTGGCCAGCGAGCCAACAGCGAGCACCTGGTCTATGCCTTGGAGCAGCGCAACGGTTACACCACCGGAACCCTCGCGCCGGACATCATCGCTGAACTGGACAAGATCAAGCGCGCCGACCTGATCATTTTCAACTTCCCGATCTACTGGTTCAGCATGCCGGCGATCATGAAGGGCTGGTTCGACCGTGTGTTCATCTCGGGGTACTGCTATGGCGGTGCACGCATTTATGACCGTGGCGGCTTGAAAGACAAAAAAGCCATGCTTGCGTTCTCCCTCGGCGGCCAGGACCACATGTTTGGTCCGGGCGCTGTGCACGGCGAACTGGAAACTTTGTTGCAGCCCATCCAGCGCGGCGTGCTGGGGTATGTCGGCCTTACTGTCTTGCCGCCGTTCGTAGCCTTCCATGTGCCCTATATCAGCCAAGCGGCGCGTGAGGACTACCTGGCGCAGTACCGCGAGCATCTGTTGACCCTGGATCAGCGCGCGTCGCTCGAGTTTCCGTCGCTGGATGACTACGACGAAATTCTGCGCCCTAAACATTCGACGGCTCACGCATGACGGTTGGTGAGGTCGGTATGACGACTACCTTTAACACCCGTTCAGGCGTTCAAGTCGAGCGCCTCGGGCTTATCTGTTTCATTACGCTGGATCGTCCCGAGACGGGCAACAGTGTGGATCTGGGCATAGGGCTGGCGTTGAGAGATGCGGTGCGCTCGCTGGTTGTGAACCCGCCACGTGTTGTGGTTCTGCGCAGCAGCGGCGCGCACTTCATGGTGGGGGGCGATTTGCGCCGCTTCGAGACCTTATTGAGGGTCTCCAGCGCGGCCTGCGCCGATGAGTTGGAAACCCTGATCAATGCCGTCAACGAAGCGGTAACCGGACTGACGCAATTGCCCTGTCCGGTGCTGGGTTTGATCAACGGCGCCGCTGCCGGCTTCGGACTGTCGCTGGCCCTGGCGTGCGACATCCTGGTCGCGGCCGACGATGCAAGTTTCCTGATGGCGTACAGCGCAATCGGTGCCACGCCGGACGGCGGCGGCACCTGGCATCTGCCACGGCAGGTGGGGTTGCATCGAGCCATGGCCATCGCGTTGCTGAATCCGAAACTGAGCGCCGTTGACGCGAAGGCCGCAGGCCTGGTGACCGAGGTGGTGCCTGGCGAAGAGCTGGCGGCAGCCGGCCTGGCCATCGCCCAGCGCTTGGCCGAAGGGCCCGCCGCGGCGCAGGCGGGAATCAAACGCTTGCTGCGTAGCGGCCTGGACGCAAACCTGGAAACAGCCTTGGCAGCGGAAAAGGCCACGTTCGTGGCGGTATCCGCCAGCGCTGACTTTGCAGAGGGCGTTGCCGCGTTTTGCCAGCGCCGCAAGGCTCAATTTGGTTCGTCCCTTAATCCCCAAGAGGTCTTTCATGAGAATCGAAGGTTCTGTTTTCTTCATCACCGGTGGTGCTTCGGGGTTAGGGGCGGCCACCGCCAAGTGGCTGGTGGGATCGGGCGCCCAGGTGGTGCTGGCTGACCTTAACGAGGTGGCAGGTAAGGCATTGGCGAATGAGTTGGGGCCCGATGCGTTATTCGTGCACACGGACACGGTGCAAGAGCAATCCGTGCAAGCGGCCATTGACCTTTCACTCAGCCAGTTCGGCCGTGTAGACGGGCTGATCTGCTGCGCCGGCGTCGCACCTGGGCAGAAGGTGCAGAGTAAGGCGGGGCCGCATGACCTGGATACCTTTGCGCGCGCAATCACGATCAACCTGGTGGGGACGTTCAACGCCATACGATTGGTCGTAGCGGCCATGAGTAACAATGCGCCCAATGGCGATGGCGAGCGCGGCGTGATCATCACCACCGCGTCCGTCGCGGCCTTTGATGGCCAAATCGGCCAGGCGGCCTATGCGGCGTCTAAAGCCGGTGTAGTGGGTATGACACTGCCGATTGCTCGTGAACTTGCCCGGTTTGGCATTCGGGTGGTGACCATTGCGCCCGGCATCTTCGAAACGCCAATGCTGCTTGGACTGCCTCAGGCCGTTCAAGACTCGCTGGGTAAAACAGTGCCATTCCCCCCACGCCTGGGGCGCGGTTGCGAGTACGCGCAATTGGTGGAGTCGATCGTACTGAACCCGATGCTCAACGGCGAGGTGATACGTCTGGATGGTGCATTACGCATGGCGGCCCAATAAGGAGTTACTCACGTTTCAATTTAAATTCTGAACAGAAAGTTTGAATGAATTTAGTGGCGTTGGGCGTTATCCCGGCGGCGCTGAAGTGTGCGTCACAGTCGAAAAAAATAAAAAACAGCAATAACAATAACAATAACAATAGCGAAAGGTAGACTAACCATGCAATTCAACTTCGGTACAGTTATGCCCGTCCTGTGCGCCAGCGCAGTCCTGGGTATGGTCGGATCGGCACGTGCAGACTTCCTGGGGGACAGCAAATCCACCCTGGAACTGCGTAACTTCTATATGAACCGTGACTTCCGCCAGGCCGGCGCGGCGCAGAATAAAGCGGAGGAATGGGCTCAGGGATTCATGTTGCGCCTTGAATCCGGTTACACCGAGGGGCCGGTAGGTTTCGGTATTGATGCCATCGGGATGCTGGGGCTGAAACTCGACTCCAGCCCTGATCGGGTTGGCACCGGCCTGCTCAAGACCAATGCGGTCGGGCCCAAGCGGGCCAAGGATGAATATGGCGAGTCAGGCTTTACTGCCAAGGTACGTATCTCCAAGAGCACCTTGAAGCTAGGCACTCTCCAGCCGGTGTTGCCGCCTTTGATGCGCAATGACTCACGTCTTATGCCGCAGACCTTTCGCGGGGCCTGGTTGGCCAGCAACGAGATCGAGGGTTTAAATCTTGATCTGGGCCGCCTTGATCGGGTCAATCAGCGCGACTCTTCGGACAACGAAGTGATGACAGTCTTTAATGGCGGCAAGCGCAATATAGTGCTCGGAAGTGCCAAAAACAGTGATGAATTTCTGTTTGGTGGGGGTCGCTATCAATGGAATCCGACACTTTCCACCAGTTATTACTACGGCGGCCTTGATGGGATCTACAAACAACACCTGATCAATCTAGTGCATCAATTACCGTTGGGGAGCGGGCAAAGTCTTAAGTCCGATATCCGATTTGCACACTCTGGTGCCGACGGCGGAAGTAACGTGGACAACGATGCTTTGGGCGCCTTGTTTACCTACAAAATGCTTGGGCATAGCTTCAGCGCCGGTTACCAGCACCTCAGCGGTCGCACCGGTTTCGCCTACGTCAATGGCGCGGACGATGCCTTGCTCAATCAGGTGCAGATCAATGACTTCGGTAACCGCGATGAGCATTCGTGGCAGGTGCGCTACGACTATGACTTCGCCGCGTTGGGCTTTCCAGGGCTAACCCTGATGACCCGCTATCTGTCGGGTGACAACGTGGACCGAGGGGCCGGGCTGAGCGAAGGCAAAACCTGGGAGCGCAACACGGACCTGGGGTACGTCATTCAAAGCGGGCCGCTGAAAAACCTGGCGTTGAAGCTGCGTAACGCCACCACCCGCAGCAACTTCCTGAGTGATCTGGATGAAAACCGCCTGATCGTCAGCTACAGCTTGCCACTCTGGTAAGTCCTGAATCGTCGCAGCCTGGCGCATGGCCAGCAGGAAATGGCCGGCTTGGCGAAATTGGCATAAAAAACGTCAGTATTGCCAATGTGCCAGCGCTGCCGACTCTCGTACTGTGCAAAAGGGCACAGCGGCACATCAATGTTGAGAAAGACACGATGAACACAATAAAAAGAAGTTATTCGCGTGGCGCGATTCACACTCCGTTGCTTGAGAAAACCCTGGGGGATTTCTTTGACGAGGTAGTCGCACGATTTCCCGATAATGAAGCGCTTGTTTCGTGTCATCAGAGTATCCGACTCAGCTATTCGCAACTTCAAGCCGAAGTAAACCAACTGGCGAGTGCGTTGCTTGCGTTGTCAATTGTGCCGGGTGATCGTGTGGCTATCTGGGCCAACAACAGCGCCGAATGGCTGATAACCCAGCTGGCGACAGCCAAGGTCGGTATCATCCTGGTCAACTTCAACCCGGCCTATAAAACCATCGAGCTTGAGTACGCGCTGAATAAGGCGGGCTGCAAGGCATTGATCACTATGGCCGCGTTCAAGACTACTGATTACCTGCAAGTGATCAGAACCATTGCGCCGGAAATCCACACATCTACACCTGGACAGCTCAGTGCTGCGAGGTTGCCCGCATTGCATGCGGTGATTCACCTGGGCGAAGAAGACGTGCCCGGGTTTATGCGTTTTCGCGATCTGATGAGTCTGGGGAATGCCTTGGATGAACATGTCCCGCGTGTCGCTGCGACGCTGAAGAACACTGATGCGATCAACATCCAATTCACCAGCGGCACCACGGGCTCTCCAAAGGGCGCAGCGCTGACCCATCGCGGCATTCTCAACAATGGCTTTTTTCTCGGCGAAGGCATGAGCCTGACTGCCACCGATCGCCTGTGCATTCCGGTGCCTTTGTTTCATTGCTTCGGCATGGTGGTTGGTAACCTGGCGGCATTGACCCATGCCAGCACCATCGTCTATCCCAGCGATGCGTTTGACCCGGTGCGTACCCTTGAGGCCGTACAGAGTGAGCGCTGCACCGCCCTGCACGGTGTGCCGACGATGTTCATCACCGAACTCGACCACCCCCGCTTTCACGAATTCGACCTGTCCACCTTGCGCACCGGCATCATGGCCGGCACGGCTTGCCCGATTGAGGTGATGCGCCGGGTTCAGCGCGACATGCATATGCGCGATGTCACTATTGCCTACGGCATGACCGAAACCAGCCCGGCCAGCTACCAAAGCACCTGTGAAACGCCGCTGGAAAAACGCGTGTCGACCATCGGCAAAGTCCACCCCCACCTGGAAGCCAAGGTGGTCCACCCGGAGTCGGGAGACACCTTGCCGATCGGCGTCGTGGGGGAGTTGTGTATCCGTGGTTATTCGCTGATGCAAGGCTACTGGAACGACCCGGAAAAGACTGTGCAGACCATCGACAGCGACGGCTGGATACACAGCGGAGACTTGGCCACGATGGATGCCGAGGGCTACGTCAGCATCACCGGGCGTATCAAGGATATGGTGATACGCGGCGGCGAAAATATTTCCCCGCGCGAGATCGAGGAGTTCCTGTATCAACACCCGGCGATTCAGGATGCGCAGGTGATCGGCGTGGCAGATGAGAAATACGGCGAGGAGCTCTGCGTTTGGGTGATCGTGCGCCCGGGCCTGGCGATCAGCGAAGACGAGATACGCGAGTTCTGCAGCAGCCAGATCGCCCGTTACAAGATCCCGCGCTATATACGCTTCGTCGACGGCTTCCCCATGACGCTCTCCGGCAAGGTACAGAAGTTCAGGATGCGCGAAATCATGGAAGAAGAGCTTACCCTGGCGGTGTGCTAGAGCGCCGCCCACATTTACTCATGCGCCGCTTCATAGGCGCCACCGATAAGGAATGAACCATGGCATGGCAGATTGAAGTGATTGAAGGGTGTGCGGTTGTGCGCATGAATACCAACAAGGTCAATGTGCAGAACGACACCTTCTTCAAGCACCTGCATGACGCGTTTGATCGGCTCGAAACCGAGTTCAGCGAGCTGCCGGTGATTCTGACCGGGCAGGGCAATGCCTTTTCCGCCGGCATCGACTTCAAGTACAGCTTTGATGTGTTTGGCAGCCAGAACAAAGAGCGGATCCGCCAGTGGTACGCCGAGTATCGCGCGACCAACCTGCGCATTTTCCAGTACCCGCGCCCCACCGTGGCAGCGATCAACGGGCATGCTATTGCCGGTGGCCTGATCACGGCCTTGGATTGCGACTTCCGTATCGCCGCTCGCAAAGACGCCAAGTTCGGCTTGAACGAAGTGCCTATCGGCATTCCGATGCCTGCCGCGTATGTGGAAATCATCAAGTATGCGCTGGGCAATCAGGTCGGCGCGCTGACCACCCTCAAGGGTGAACTCTATTCGCTGGAGCAGGCCGAGAAGCTCGGGTTCTTCCATGAGGTAGTGGAGGAATCGCAACTGCTGGCCACCGCGATTGCCTATGCGCGATGCATCACGCCCGATTGCAACGTGGCGTATGCGATGTCCAAGAAAGCCTTGCAGGATTCGGTCATGCAGCAGATTGACCTGCGTACTACGCTGCTCGACCAGGAACTGCCCACCGGCATGAGCGATGCAGGTAATCGCCGGGCCCAGGACAAGCGTCGCCGGGAAATCATGGGCGAATAAGAGAAAGAACATCGTGGAAATTATCGACGCCTGGATGCAGTTTCCCAACAAGCGCTTTTTGCAGGACCCGATGTTTGAGTCTCTGCGGCGCTGGCCCACGGCGTGGAAGGTGCTAGCCGAGAACAGTCCTGACATTACCTCGGCGCAAGTGCTTGAAACGCTCCAGAAAGAGGGCGTATCGAAGGTCTTCGCCAGTGCCTGGTGGGGACCTGCGGGGCCGATGATCACTAACGAAGAAGTGGCGGCGGCCGTCACGGCGCAGCCTGAGCGAGTCATTGGCGTGGCATCGGTAGACCTGAGCCGGCCGATGGAGGCGGTCAGGGAACTGCGCCGTTGCGCCCGCCAGTATGGTTTCAAGGCGTTGCGCGTATTGCCATGGCTTTGGGGCCTGCCGTCTGATGACCGCCGTTACTACCCGCTGTATGCCGAGTGCATCGAGCTGGATATCACCTTCTGTCTGCAAGTAGGCCACGCGGGCCCTATGCGCCCGTCGGAGCCAGGGCGCCCGATGCCTTATCTGGATAACGTGGCGCATGAGTTTCCTGAGCTGCGCATCGTCGGCGGGCATATCGGCTTTCCGTGGGTGGCCGAAATGATTTCCTTGATGATGAAGCATCCGAATGTCTACGTGGATACTTCAGCCTACAAGGCTTCGCGGTTTCCTGCGGAGCTGGTGGCGTATATGCGTGGAGCGGGGAAGAGAAAGGTCTTGTTTGGCACCAATTACCCGATGCTGACTGCCGCTGATTGTTTACAAGGGCTGCAAGCGTTGAACCTGGAGGAAGATGTACAGCGCTGTTTCCTGGCAAACAATGCGCGCCGGGCATTCAAGTTGCCCGGCTAAAGAGTCAAACAGTCATTTACCCAGCATGCGCCTTGCCGAGGTCAGTACGGGTGCATCGATCATTCTCCCTTCAAAGGAAAACGCCCCGCCGTGCTGCTTTGCCGCCTCGAGCACGCGTTCTGCCCAGGCTTGCTCGTGTGCTGAGGGTGTGAAGATACTGTCAACCTGCTCGACCTGTTTAGGGTGCAGGCAGAGCATGCCGGCGAAGCCCAGATCCTTTGAGGCGGTCGCAAAGGCGCTAAGGCCCTCCATATCACTTAGCACGGGGTAAACCGTGTCGACGGGCGGTTCCAGGCCATTGAGTGCGCTGTGCAATAGCAGCGCATAACGAACCTGGTCGAAGATCCTGTGACTGCTGGGCGAGTAGGCATTGATACCGAGCTGGATAGCCAGATCCAATACGCCAAACACCAAGCGCTCGATGCCTTTGCAGGTCGCTGACTCGGGGAGTGTCAAAAGGCCTTGAGGTGTTTCTATCAGTGGCCAGATTTTGCGGCAGGTATCAGCGACTTCTTCCAGCTGTTTAAGGCTTTCGGCCTTTGGCACCATGACACCAGCCAGGTGGGGGTGAGCCCGGCACAACGCCAGGTCCTGTTTATAAGCCTCATCGCCATTTGAGTTGATCCTGACCATCACATTTTGATGACGCGTCTGCGCCAAATACCGATCAGCATTTTCGCGCGCCTGGTCCTTATGCTGTGGCTCAACGGCATCTTCCAGGTCGATGACGACGCGGCCTGCGCCTGTCGCTATAGCTTTTTCGAAGCGTTCCGGCCTGTCCCCAGGCACAAATAACACAGTCCTAATCATAGGGGCTCCCGCGGCAGGCATTGCACTGAAAAGTGCAACACCTGCAGGTAGTGATTAACGATTCAGATCGAGATTCTTGGTTTCACGTATGTAGATAAAACCAACGATGCAGGTGAGCGCCGCTACGCCGATGGGGTAGTAAAGCCCCGCATAAACATTGCCTGTCCACAGCACCAGCCAAGATGAGATCAGCGGCAGGAAGCCACCGAAGCAGCCATTCCCCAAGTGATAGGGCAATGACATGGAGGTGTAGCGAATGCGTGCAGGGAACAACTCGACCAGGAAGGCGGCCATGGGGCCGTACACCATGGTGACGTACGTCATCAACAGCACCAGCAGCAGCAACATCATCGGCTTGTTGACCTGGGCCGGGTCCGCAGCGCCCGGGTAACCGGCACTGGCTAACGCCGCTGTCAGTGTCGGCTTGTCGGGTGCGGTCAAATTAAGGGCGCCGATGGAAATAGCGACACTGTTGTTTGCCTCTATCACCGTACGATAGGGCACACCACGCGCCGACAGTTCATTGCGGATGGCATCGCAGTTATTGCAGTTTTCTGGGGCGGTAAGGATTACAGGGGTGGTAGCGATAGCGGCTTCCAAGGCGGGGTTGCCGTAGTGCATCAGCCCTTTGTAGATAGGCATGAAGGTCAGTGCTCCCAAGAGGCAGCCGGCAAGAATAATCGGCTTTCTACCGACCTTATCCGATAGGTATCCGAAGAACACGAAGAGCGGGGTTCCGATGACCAATGCCAACGCGACCAGCATGGTGGACAGGCCAAACTCGATCTTCAGGATACTTTGCAGAAAGAACAGGGCGTAAAACTGCCCGGTGTACCAAACGACCGCTTGTCCGGCAATGGCGCCTAACAATGCAATGAACACCAGGCGCAGGTTTTTCGAGTCGCCAAAGCTTTCCTTCACCGGGTTGGCCGATAACTTGTGCTCGGCCTTCATCTTGAGAAAAACCGGGGATTCGCTGAGTGTCATGCGGATATAGACCGAGACCATCAGCAGCACCAGCGACAGCAGGAATGGAATACGCCACCCCCACGCACGGAATTCCTCCTCGCCCAGCAGTGACCGACAGGTAAGAATGACGCCAAGTGACAGCAAGAACCCGATGGTTCCTGTGGTCTGGATCCAACTGGTGCGAAAGCCACGCTTCTTCGCAGGCGCGTGTTCGGCGACGTAAATAGCGGCACCGCCATATTCGCCGCCCATGGCCAGGCCCTGGATCAGTCGAAGGAGCACTAACAGGATCGGCGCGAGAATACCGACTTGTTCGTAGGTCGGCAGGACACCCACCAAGGCGGTAGACAAGCCCATGATTACAATGGTGGCGAGGAAGGTTTTTTTGCGGCCGAACAGGTCGCCAAGGCGCCCGAATATGATTGCGCCTACAGGCCTGATGGCAAACCCGGCGCCAAAAGTAGCCAGGCTGGCCAACAGGGCCGCTGTTTCGTTGCCTTTCGGAAAGAATAACGAGCCGAAGAACACGGCGAGGCTTCCGTACAAGTAGAAGTCATACCATTCGAATACAGTCCCCAGTGACGAGCCTAGTATCACTCGCCGTTCTTCTTTGGGGGTGGTGGTGTGCGTTGTGTGAGCGTCTGTATCGATTGCAGTAGCCATTGTCATTCACCGTGTTTTACGGATGAGCTCCCACAGCCCTCCTGGCTAACGTGTGCGTTGACCGAGACGGCTGTAGCGAGCCTGAGAAGTTTTTTATTGTTTAGGCTAGTGACGAGCAGAAGTGTTAGAGGAGGGTAGTGCCACCATCCACCATCAACGTCTGACCAGTAACGAAACCGCTGCCTTCGCTGGCGAGGAAGATGACCGCACCGACGACGTCATCCGGTGTCAGGTTGCCCTTGAGGCTCTGACCCGACTTGATCGCGTCTGTAGCTTTGTCCAGCTTGTCGTCGAAGAACTGGCTGGTAGCCTCGGTCAGTACCAGGCTCGGTGCGATGCTGTTTACACGGATCCAGTGGCGGCCGACTTCACGGGCTAAACCACGGGTAATACCAATGACGGCTGCTTTGGAAGCGGTGTAGTGCAGGGCATAGGGCATGCCGTAGACCGCGGCCAGGGACGCGATGTTGATGATACTGCCGCCGCCGGCCGCTTTCATCGAAGGGAATACGGCTTTGGAGCAATTCCAGACACCCTTGACGTTGACATTCATGCAGCGGTCCCAGATGTCCGGATCGATGTCCGTGAACGGCGTATTTTTGAGGTCGGCCCACAAGGCTGCATTGTTGACCAAGACGTCGATCTTGCCGAAGCGTTCAACGGCAGCCTCTGCCATCTTCTGAGTGCTGGTCGCGTCTGCGACGTCTACTTTTACCGTCAGAAAGGGAATATTTTCCTTGGCCAGAAGATTTTCGGACTCTACACAGTCATTGAAGTCTGCCAGGACAATGTTGGCGCCCAAGCGGCCCAGTTCCAGCGCATAGGTTTGACCTAGCCCACGGGCAGCGCCAGTGATGATGATGGTTTTACCGGTCATGTTGTTGGTGTTTTTAGTCATGATAATTACCTCTTATTGGATGAGTTATTGACGCGCGCCGAAACGGGAGATGCCGTTTTCAAGTTCTTCTGAGTGAACCGTGCTGTTCCAGAGGGTGTTTTCCATCCATAGCCCGTCCTGCAGCGGTCGCCCCAGGCCGCGCAGTACCGACTCTTTATCAGTGCGCAGCGAGGCTTGCGGGAGTGCGGCAATTTGCCTGGCGTATTCCAGGGCCTTGTCCAACAAGGCTTCACGGGGGACAACCTGATTTAGGAAGTTGATGCGCAGGGCTTCTTCAGCGGTGAATTGCCGACCGCTGAGAATCAAGTCCAGCGCATTGCCCAGGCCGACGATATGCGGCAGACGTTGAGTCAGGCCCGACTCGCAACCGATATCCCAGCGCCTGTTCAGCACACCAAACTGGGCTTCGGGCACTGAAAATCGAATGTCGCAGGCCATGGCCAGTTCCATTCCGCCTGCGAGGCAATACCCGTTGATCGCGGCGATGATGGGCTTGTACACCTCGACGCCACGGGTCAGACCGCCGAGCCCTGGCTCATAGGCGGCGCGTTCACGCAGGTCGTTCAAACTCAGGTTGGAGGTACGTTTCGCGTAACCTTTGATGTCCCAACCCGAACAAAAAGACTTCTCGCCAGCCCCTGTCAGCACCGCTACGTTCAGCTCCGGGTCCTTACGAAATTTCACCCAGGCTTCACACAACCCTTCGTGGACCGCTTCATCGATGCAATTTTCGCGGTTGGCGTTATTAATCGTGATTAGCACGATGCCGCCGGCTTGTTTTTCGTACCGGACAGCTGCCGGCAGTTCATTTGGCTGAATCATGGTCCGCTCCTAGCGAATACGCGCCCAAGTGGTTTTGAGGTCGGTAAATTTCTCCAGACCCTGGATACCTTTGTCGCGACCAAATCCAGATTGTTTGAACCCACCAAACGGAACACCGAAGTCGATTTCGTTGAAGCAATTGATCCAGACAGTGCCTGCCTTGACGCCTCGGGACACTCGGTGTGCCTTGTTGATGTCGTTAGTCCAGACAGAGGCGGCCAGGCCGTAAGGGGTGTCGTTGGCCAGCGGCAGAATTTCGCTTTCTTCGTCGAACGAAATGACCGACAGGACAGGGCCAAAGACCTCTTCCTGGGCAATCGTCATGGACGGCAGTACATCGTCGAACAACGTTGGCGTCAGGTAGTAGCCACCGCTATCAACAAGGCTGCGTTCGCCGCCACAACGCAGGGTGGCGCCGTCGCGTTGAGCGCCTTCGATATAGCCACACACGCGTGAAAGTTGTTTTTGGCTGACGATGGCGCCCAGACGGGTCTGCGGATCCAAAGGGTCACCAGGGACCAGGCGGCTGGCGGACGCAATGATCTTGTCCACCAGCTCATCCTTGATTTTTCGATCAACGATTAGCCGTGAGCCTGCGTAACAGACCTGGCCTTGGTTGGTGTAGATACCGAATGTAACGGCTTTGGCCACCTCATCCAGATTGGTGAAGTCGGACAGCACGACTTGAGGGCTTTTGCCGCCACACTCCAAGCTCAGTCGCTTCATGTTGGACTGGCCTGCGTACTGCAGAAATTTTTTGCCGACGTCGGCAGAACCCGTGAAGGAGATGAAGTCGACATCAGGGTGCAGACCAAGGGCCTGGCCTGCTTCGGCGCCGCCAGGAATGACGTTGAATACGCCTTCCGGAATACCTGCTTCCAAGGCAAGCGCTGCGAGGCGTAGAGCGGTAAACGGAGCTTCTTCAGAAGGCTTCAACACCACTGAGTTGCCGGTGGCCAGGGCCGGGGCGATGCGCCATACCGCAAGCAGCAGGGGGTAGTTCCATGGGGTGACCACACCCACGACGCCCAGAGGTTCGCGAGTAATGGTTGCAACGACGTCCTGAGCGGTAGGCGCAACCTGGTCGTAAAGCTTGTCGACTGCTTCCGCGTTCCAGACGAAGCAGGCGATTGATGCCGGAATATCAACGGTTGTGGTGTCACGAATGGGCTTGCCAACCGCCAAGGACTCTAGCAGTGCCAGTTCATCGGAATGTTTGCGCATCAATTCAGCCAGCGCCAGTAGACGACGCTTGCGTTGGGTCGGCGCCATCCGACGCCAGGTGCCTGCTTCATAGGCATGACGCGCCGCCTTGACGGCTGCATCCACTTCCCGTTCGCCGCAGGCGGAGACTTCCACCAGTGCTTGGCCATTGGCCGGGTTGATACAGAGCGAGGTTTTTTCCGCACGCACGTGCTGCGTTCCGATAACGGCATCCGTTGGTAGCACCAGCGCTGCAGCCCGTTCATGCCAATTCACGTCAACATTCTTATTCATCGTATGTCTCGTCATTCTGTGAAGGTCGACGAAAAAATAACGCCGTTACTAAAAGATAGCAAGCGTGATTTATAAAGATACCCGATATGGATTTTCCGCTGGGAAAAGAGCAAGCGTAAGCAGGCTAAGAAACGCCTGGATTGGGTGGGCGATCGCGGTACGAAAAGTTGAAACGCTGGGTGAGGGCGAGCGATTACGGGACGAGTTTGCAGGATGGTCTACCGAGCCTTAGTGGCACGGTATCCGAAGGAGGCGGTTTAAACTGGGTTATGCGCTGTGGGCGTGCTGGAGTGTTCTAAGGCTGTCATCCAGTAGTTTGTCCACATCGATCTCCAGGATTTTCAGGCGCCCGGTGCCTTTCATTAACAGGATGCCAAACATCCACGATGCGCCTGCGACCGCAAGATGATGCTTGTTGTCGGCTGTCGCAATCGCGTCGTTTTCCATGGCGTTGGCGACCGTTTCATACACAACCTTGAGCTTTACATTCAGCTCACGGTTCAACTCACTGCCAACCCCGACGGGATGCGCGCCGCCGTAGAGGTAAAAGCCCAAATCGAACTCTGCAGGCCTGGCATCGAAGTATTCAAACCAGGCACGTAATGCGGCGAGGCTCTGTTTGCCTTTAGGCCCTTGATCGGCACCGTCCTTGACGGCTTCTGCCATGTTGACCAGAGACTCACGGAGGATATCTGCGTACACCTCCTCCTTGTTTGTGTACTGCGCGTAAATCGCCCCGGTGGTGCACCCTGCGATTTTGGCAATTTCACGCAGCGACGCACCATGCAAACCGACCTCGACAAATATTTGTTTGGCTGCGTCCCTGATCAGTTCACGGCGAAAAGCACTCAGTGCTGCTTTACGCTTAACGACGGGTGGCTTTACCTCTTCGTTCATAGTTGGCTCGCTGGGCTATCTAATTATGTTCATCTTCAAACAAGCTCGTATCGTTGAAATGAATGACTCGGGCTGCGAAGATAGGAATTTTCAATCATACCTTCGCACGTAGTGCCTGTCGAGGTGAAGACCTGTAGAGTCCCTGATTGTACAACGGCAGCCACTAACTACCGTCGCGCGCTATCAAGCGGTTTTTATTTCGCTAAGTCCCAGTTCATTAATCATCACCTCGCGCATGCTGAACTTTTGAACTTTGCCGCTTACTGTCATGGGGAACGCAGACACAAAACGAATGTACCGCGGGATCTTATAGTGTGCGATTGATCCACGGCAAAAAATTTTGACCGCCTCCTCATCCAGCGCGTAGTCCTCTTTAAGGCGAACCCAGGCACATATCTCCTCACCAAATTTAGAGTCAGGCACACCAAATACCTGAACCTCACCGATTGCTGGGTGACCGGATAGAAACTCTTCAATTTCCTTGGGGTAAATGTTTTCTCCGCCGCGTATCACCATGTCCTTGATTCGGCCCGTGATGTTGCAGTAACCGTTACTGTCCAACGTAGCAATATCGCCGGTGTGCATCCAGCCATTGGCGTCGAGTACTTCAGACGTCTTCTCGGCATCGCCCCAGTAGCCCAACATGACTGAGTAGCCTCGGATGCAGATCTGCCCGGGAACGCCTCGGGGAACGATGTTGCCAACGTCATCGACGACCTTTGCCTCAATATGTGGTAATGCCGAGCCGACCGTGGAGACGCGGCGCTCAAGAACATCGTCGCGGCTGGTCTGGAAGCTTATCGGGCTGGTTTCGGTCATTCCATAGGCGAAGGTGATTTCGGTCATGCCTAGATCTGAAATGATTCTGCGCATTACGTCCATAGGGCAGGGTGCGCCTGCCATCATCCCGGTTCGCAGAGAACTGAGGTCGAATGTATGGAAGTCGGGATGTTCCAGAATTGAGATGAACATGGTGGGTACACCATGTAACGCCGTGCAATGTTCTGCTTGAATAGCCTCAAGGACTGAAAGAGCATCAAATGATTCGCTCGGTATAATCATCGCCGCACCGTGACTGATGCAGGCCAGGTTGGACAGTACCAAGCCGAAGCAGTGATAAAACGGTACGGGAATGCACAGTTTGTCTTGGGCCGTGAGCCCCATTCCCTGGCCGCAGAAGTAACCGTTATTAAGAATGTTATGGTGGGACAACGTGGCCCCTTTTGGTGAGCCGGTAGTGCCGCTGGTGAACTGGATATTGATCGCGTCATCAAACTTGAGTTTTACAGTCGGAATTGAGAAAAACTGACCTCGCTCACTGACACTGTCAAAACTTATAAAACCTGGCGAGGCCAGCTGGTTAATTTGAATGATGGTGTGCAGGTCCGGCAGGTCTTTTAGCTTCAAATCTCCTGGTGTTTGCGTACTTATGGCCGGCGCCATCTGATACAGCATTTCAATATAATGACTACTCTTGAATTGAGTTGCGGTGACTAACGCACTACAGCCCACTTTCTTTAATGCATATTTAAGCTCTTCAGGCCGATAGGCTGGATTGATACAAACCAATATCAACCCTAATTTGGCCGTGGCAAATTGAGTGATGACCCACTCGACGTTGTTTGGCGACCAGATCCCGACCCGGTCTCCCGCATTGAGCCCCAGCGAGACCAGGCCACAGGCAAACCGATCGACCTGCTCGGCAAGCTGAGCGTAGGTCCAGCGGATGCCCTGGGAGCGCATGACCAACGCCAAGCCATCCGGATTTTTTCTGACAGCTTGGTCAAAGCTTTCGCCAATGGTCATTCCCAAGAGGGGATAGGTAGGGGTGCCACTGACATAGCTGTGAGCGACAGGAACATCGATTGCAGATGCGGCTGAACACATGACGGCCTCCAAACGGTGCGTGATTATAATTGTGTTCTTTACAGATAACACTGTTATCGTTAGCCTGCAAATGCTTTCTACCGGTCGTTTGCCTGCCTGAATTGGGAGCGTGCCGCCCGGACCATGTCTGTTTAAGTTTAGGAGTGCAGATGGATTACGCAGCTTGGATTGGAAAAGTTCAGGTGAGTCATGACTCGCTGAATCACTCCCATGTAAAACGCGTCGGTTGGACCCTTGGTCGGGCGGCCCCGTCCGATAGCGCGGACCTGCCGTTGCTCTGGCACTGGGCCTTTTTTCACGAGTCCGTCGACAGCCAGGAGCTGGGCGTCGATGGCCACCCGCTGACGGGGGACTTTCTTCCCGAGACACACGGCCGCAAGCGGATGTGGGCAGGCAGTCGGCTGACGTTTTATCGTCCTTTGAAAATAGGTGTGGCGGCACTGCGCAGGTCCTCGATCCTCTCCATTGAGGAGAAGGCTGGGCGTAGCGGCAGCCTGCTATTTGTCACCGTTGGACACGAATATAGTCAGGATGGCGACCTTAAGGTCTACGAGGAGCAAGACATTGTCTACAAGGCGGCAAACGGCACCGTAGTTGGAGGGGAGCCCCTGCCGGAAGGTGATTGGCAACAATCTACGCGTGTGCACCCAGCCCTGCTGTTTCGTTATTCCGCAATTACGTTCAATGCCCACCGCATCCATTACGACCTGCACTACGTGACTGAGGTTGAAGGCTATCCTGGGCTGGTCATGCATGGTCCGCTTGTGGCAACGCTTGCCTTGCAAAGCCTGCTTGAAGCGCATTCGGGGATCGTTCCACGCAGCTTCAGTTTCAAGGGCGTCCGCCCATTAATTGCCGGGGAGGACCTGATTGTTCACGGGCGGCTGACATCGCCAGGTGTTGCCGCACTCTGGTCTGGCAATACCCAAGGGGTCGGTCAAGTGGGTGAAGTTAGGTTTTGACGAGGGATAGCGGGTGGGCGCAACGCCCTGAGCGGGCGTTGCGACAAGTATTTCAGGGCTCAGAACGTATGTTCAGGCCCCGGAAACTCACCGGTCTGCACCTCCCGCGCAAAGTCACTGGCGGCGGTACGGAGTACCGATCGTAGGTCCGCATATTGTTTGACAAAGCGCGGCAGGCGGCCGTTGCGCAGCCCCGCCATGTCCTGCCACACCAGTACCTGGGCGTCGCATTGGTTACCCGCTCCAATGCCCACAGTGGGGATCGACACCGCTTCGGTGATCGCACGGCCCACTTCTCCCGGCACCATCTCGATCAATAACGCAAACGCCCCGGCCGCCTCGAATGCCTTGGCGCTGTCGATCAGGCGTTGCGCATCGTCGCCGCGCCCCTGAACCCGGTAACCACCCAGTTGATGCTCCATCTGGGGCGTGAAACCAATGTGCGCCATGACGGGAATACCGGACTGTGCGAGTTTCTCCACCTGGGGCAGCATCTCGATTCCGCCCTCCAATTTGACCGCATGCGCGCCGGCCTCTTTCATAAAGCGCACGGCGGTGTGAAAACATTGCTCGGCCGACGCCTGGTAGGCGCCGAAGGGCAGATCGGCAATCACCAGCGCCCGCTGGGTTGAGCGGCTGACCGCGCGCACCAGCGGAATCAGTTCGTCCACGGTCACCGAGAGCGTGGATTCGTAGCCATAGACATTATTGGCCGCTGAATCGCCCACCAGCAGCACCGGGATACCGGCCTCCTCGAAAATCGCTGCGCTGTACATATCGTAGGCGGTGAGCATCGCCCATTTGCGACCCTCGACCTTCATCTGCTTCAAGTGCGGGATACGAATGCGCGGCGCCGATTGGGCGTTGCCGTAGGGTGCAGGCTGATCAGTCATTTTGTTGCCTCGCTGAAAAGGGATTAACCCAGTACTTGCTCGATGAACAACACGATCGCGATTAGGATCATGGCCGCGCCGGAGAAACGGCTGACACGCCGGGCCGCTGCGGGCCGGGCACGCAGCACGGTTTGGGAGCCATAGCCGACCAACAGATAGATCACTGCGCAGCTCAGCGTATGCACAAGCCCCAGCGCGACCATCTGCATCGGCACCGGCCAGGTTGCCGTGCTATCGGTAAATTGCGGCAGCAGTGCGAGGAATAGCAGGAACACTTTGGGGTTCAAGCCACTGACACATAGGCCCTTGATCGCCCAGCGTTGCCACGAATCCGATACCTGGATCTGATCCGCGTGGGGCGTGGCAGGGTGGGCAAGCATGTTGATCCCCAGCCACAGCAGGTAGCCGGCACCGACAACGGTCAGCACAGATAACGCCAAAGGATGGTTGGCCACCAGCGTACCAACGCCGCCGGCGACGATCAGCGTGGCGATGATATGCCCTGACAGAAGTCCACCAACGGCAGGCAGTACCACGCGGCCTTTCAACCCTGCCGAAATGGCATAGGCCCAATCCGCGCCAGGGGTTATTACAAACAGAATCGACACGGCCCAGAATGCAACGAAGATACTCAAGGTCATGCCGCTGGCCCTCTCCGTTGATGACATCTACTTCTTTGCATCTCGTTGCCTCACGCATAAATGAACGCGAGGAAGAATAATGAAATGTGATTAGAATGTGCTTCTAAAGATAGTCAAGTTAGCGCTCTGGATTGGGAGAATCTTCCAGATGGATGAGATTGATCGCAAGATTATTTCTGAGTTGCAAAAAAACGGTCGTCTCTCGGTCACGGAATTGGCTGAACGGATAGGGCTTAGCCTGTCGCCGTGCCATCGTCGCGTGCGAGCGTTGGAAGAATCCGGGGTGTTGATGGGCTATCGCGCTCAATTGGACCCTGGAGCGCTGGGGCTCAATTTCTCTGCGATGGTGTTTGTCACCCTGCGCGAGGGCGACAAATCTGCGGTGCATGCGTTTGAAGCAGCGCTGATGCAGATCCCTCAGGTAATCGATGCTCAGCGGTTGTTCGGCGAGCCGGACTATCTGCTTCACGTCATTACCCAGGATCTGCCGGCTTTTCAGCGGCTGTACGACGAGAGCCTCTCAGCCTTGCCCAATGTGCAACGGCTGACCTCGACGCTCGTCATGAAGCGCGTCATTCAGGATCGGCCGCTGCCCGTGTGACTGTTGCGTCGATGCAGTAACAGCTTCACCGGCCAGCTCATCCGCATCTGCCTGTTCCGCTGTCGAGAGCTCGGAGGCAGTAACCCTTACCGACCGTTAGAGCCGCTTCGAACACTTGCACCAATTGACCTTGTTCGATCGCGTCTTCGACCAGCCACGGGCTGGTCAGCACCAAGCCTTGGCCCCGCCGCGCGCATCGATGGCCAGTTCCGGCTGATCGAAGCGAATGCCGTTGCCCACTTCGGTATTGCCAAGGCCGACACGGGCCAGCCAGTTGGGCCAATGGGCGTGCGATGTGGTGTAGAGCAGCGTCACGCGTTTAAGCTCGGCCAACGTGTGTAGCTGCAAGCGTTCGCGATAGCTTGGGCTGCAATACACCCGCGCTTCATCGTGCAACAGCAACTCGGCGACCAGCCCCCTGAACCTGTCCATCGCAATGGCGTACCGCAAGGTCAAAGCCATCGTGCGTGAAATCGACCAGCTCGGTGCTGGCGCTCAGGTGCAACTTGAGTTGCGTGTCCTGGCCGATGAGGGTCGGCATGCGTCTGGCGAACCACGAATTGGCGAAGGCGGGCGGCAGGCTCAGGCGCACGCTTTGGTCCTGGCGATTGCGTAGGGCGAGGCTGGAGTTCTCCAACTGCGTAAGGGCGGGTTGTACCTGGTCCCAGTAGGTGAGTGCGGCCTGGGTGGGCTGCAACTTGCGCACACTGCGCGTGAACAACGCCACACCCAGCCACGCCTCCAACTTGCGCACCTGTTGCCCCACGGTACCTGGCGTGACGCACATTTGCTCGGCAGCCAGCAGCGCACTGCCGGTGCGCATGACCGCGTCAAAACAAGCGATGGCCTTGAGGGGGATATCAGGTTTCATGGCGCAGTTTTTCTCTTCCATACGGCGAAAAACGAAGGTGTGTCAGGATCTGAGACGGGCATCAGAATCACCGGCAACTGACCCAAAAAACGAGGACTGATCATGCCCGTTGTACGCGTACCTTGGTTCGACGACAAACGCCAAGCGGCTAAAGCACAAGTGGCTGCCGAGATCACCCAACGCTAGTCAAGCATACCGGGGTTGATCCTCAATGGGTCCACGTTCTGTTTGAAGATGTACCGGCCCGCAGTTGGGCGGTAGCGGGTGAGCTGTTCGAGCCAGGTACCTGACCGCGAGGAGTTGCCGATGAATATCTTGATTGTTTATGCGCACCCGGAGCCTCGTTCTTTCAATGGCGCGCTCAAGGATCGCGCGGCAGAGGCTTTGACGGCCGCAGGGCACACAGTGCAAGTCAGCGATTTGTATGCGCTTGACTGGAAGGCGAACCTGGACGCTCATGACATCGCCACCCCGCATGTGGATTCGGGCTTTCCGAGTCTGCCGGCCGAGCAAGAGCACATGTTCGCCCATGGCCGCCCCACGTTTGATGTGGAGCAGGAGCAGGCAAAAATTTTGTGGTGTGACGTGTTGATCTTTCAATTCCCGATTTGGTGGTTCTCGATGCCCGCCATTCTTAAGGGCTGGGTCGACCGCACCATGACCCGAGGCTTTACGTATGCATCGGGTGAAAAGTACGACAACGGTAAATTCAAGGGGCGAAGGGCTATGGTCTGCGTACGACCGGGACAGCCGAAAGCCTGTATCAGCCGGATGGCATTGACGGGGGTATCCACCACATTCTATGGCCGATTCATAACGGGATATTCCATTAACTGGGGTTTGACGAATTGCCGCCATACGGGCCTGGATGCCGGGCAATGTGTCCGAGGGAGAGCGTAAAACTTATCTTGAGGATTACGCAGCACTATTGAAGGGTATTCATAAGGCTGTGCCGTTGTTCTTTCACCCGCGTGAAGACTACGGCGGCAATCAGCGCTTGAAACCTGGCGTTATGGCGCGATCAGGTTTCCAGTGGAACCCGCGCGCTGGCCAGACACATGATCTCACTTGAACCACCGATGGGCTGAGCCGCTTACGCGCTCAGCCTCTCGTCACCGCATCAGCCATCAACAGCTTTCTACACAAGTGGGCTTGTCTCCATCGCAGTGTCCGCGTCGTGTAAAACAGCCGGAAGATGAGGGCGTTATTCGTTGCTACTCAGCCGATGTGGACAAGAACAAGCAGGGTAACGATGTCGCCGCCTGAGTGATCATTACCTTGCAGCGAAACAGCTGCGGTGCCAGGGGGCGTTTTGCACTCTTCCTGAAAAACAGTCCATGGGTACGTTCGGCGACAGGCATCACCAGCGATGTGGATTTCAGGGTACGTGTGGTGGCGCCGCTGATGGCGACTTAACCCGAACTTTGGTGGAAGAACTGAGTAGTTATCCCGATATCAGCTGCACCCAATCCGTCATATGTCTGGATGATCTGGTGGTTGGGCGATCTGTTTGAACTTCGTCTGGGTATTGTGCTTAGCAATACCCATCCCACTTGTTGACGACAGCGATTCGTCCAAAGCCTTTATGAGCTGGCGCACATATTCCACAGCGGTGTAGTGAACGAACGAAAGGCGCAATACGCCTTCATCAGGACTGATCCCGATAGTTTCCAGCAAGCGCCCGCATAAAAATGGCTAGCGCTGGTGGTGATCCCTTTTTGTGCAAGTCGCTCAGAGACTTCGCGGCGTGTCGCACGCAAGGTCTGCATAGAAACGGTCGCAGCTTTCTTGCGCCCATCGGAGGGGCCCAGCAAGCGAACACGTGGATAGTACGCACAGAAGTCGAGGAGTTCAGTCAGAGGCGCTATCTCTGCGTCTTTGAACAGTTGCCGAAAATTTGCGGCCCGCTCGTTGTTGCTTGTATCTGGAAAGTGATGGGTATGTACGCTATCAAAGTACGCGGTAACACCTCGCACCGCCGCAAATTGGGCATGGTCTTGCCCTGCGGACACGAACCACTTGGCCAGGTGACCGACATTTGAAGTGGTGCGCCTGGTTGCCCAAATAGTCCATCAGCGGCCGCCGAGCAACCATGGCGCCAGGTGCGGTTAGAGAGAAAATAGATAGATATCGGCTCCTAATTGTGCAACACCGGGAAGCCATGGCCTGCGTAGGAAATACCATCAACCAACGCAACGGCGCCCGCCCCATGAACGATTTCACACATTTCACGCACTGGGTTGATCTCACCCAGGTATTGGAACCGTGCGTGAAGGCCACTACCTTGGTTTTGCGCGACTTTAGAATCGCTTAGTGACGAAAACTCCAAGGAACTTATAGCCGCGTTCACTTGCCACATCCTTGATGACAAACCCGCGCTTGCTTAGACGCCGCCACACACCGTGCTCGCTTCATAGTCCTGATTGGTGACAATGATTTCATCCCCTGGTGCAAGCTTGTTGGCGAGTGCCTCGGCCAACATATAGAGTTTCTGTGAGGAGGAGCGGCGAGGTGGACCTTTTGTGCAGTGACGCCTAAATACGCCGCCATTTCGGCTTGAGACTGGTCCATCTCTTTACCACCGCGTTGAGAGGCAGGGTGCGCGCTTTAGGGTTGCATTTTGTTCTGGCGGTAGAACCGATTGAGGTTATCGATGGCTGGCAGGCATATGAACCGCCCGCGTTATCAAAGAACGCCTGGCCTTCAAGGGAGGGCTCGAAGACGGCGGGGAGGTGACTACGAACGAAAGATAATTCTAAAGTAAACATGGATATTGGTCCTGCGAAGAAACGAGGGGTTTGACTGGCAGTAGCCTAAGGGAAGGGGGCGCAGGAGGGCGGTAAATAGACTGGACGTACTTTGCTTATATGCAAAATTCGTGTGTCGAAGGTTATGAAGTTGATCGTAATCAATCATATTGATTTTCAAAGGTTGAGACGTGCGCCGCTGCTCATCGCTATTGATGACAATCGCCGGAGTGCAAAGCAACGGCGCAAGAGGCAAGCAAAAATTGCCGTCAGCCAACCTTGTCCACCAACGTTAACGGACTCACGCTCTGGCGCTTTTGGCTAAGGTGCCGGATACAGCACACTCTTAGAAACGAGGCAAAATTCACCACCTCGCCACGGTAATCCATGATTTCTTGGTGCAACTGGCTGATGAGCTGGTTGGTGGTTTGCCCGTCAGCGGCGGCGATTTCGGTCAGTACATCCCAGAACTGGTTTTCCAGTCGTAATGTGGTCACCACGCCGCTGATGCGCAGCGAGCGGGTGCGAGATTCGTACAGGATCGGGTCGGCTTTGACATAGAGCTCGCACATGGTTGCATCTCCTTTGGCTAACGGAACCTATCGCGTCTGTTCAGGCCGGCACGCGTATCGTTGGACGGCACCTTAGCGCCTAGGCGGTTGCCGCGGGTAACAGCGGCCTATTACACACCGTATTCCTCCGCACCTTCGATTTAACAGCATAGCCAGCTATTACCCAGACCTTAAGCGACGTTCTTATGATGGGTTGCGTTTCGCCGCAATTCTCCACGCCATTATCAAAAGAGCGACGGGTATAAAATGCTTAAATTTATTCACTCCATGATCAGGGTTTCTGATCTTCAACGTTCCCTCGATTTTTACCAGCACGCGCTGGGTTTGAAAGAAACCCATCGCTTGGAGTTCGAAGATTTTTCTTTGGTATACCTGCGCGATATCAATAGCGGTGCAGAAGTTGAACTGACCTGGAATAAAGGCGTTGCGGCCTATGACCTGGGGAATGGCTACGGTCATCTCGCTTTCGTGACCGACGATTTGGATGCGCTGCATACTCAACTCAGCGGTTTTGGCTTCGAACCTGCACCGATAAAAGAATTCAAGCGAGACGGCCATTTGCTCGCTAGGTTTTTCTTCATTCAAGATCCCGACGGCTACAAAATCGAACTGTTGCAGCGCGGTGGGCATTACCAATAATTATCCGAGTTGCCTGGCTGGTGCGAACTATCGTCATCGTTGGATCCGGCAGCCACTGTTAACCTGGAAGTAGTAGCACGCTATTACCAGCGCCCCAATGCGCACCGATAGAATCGATATGTGATTTCCTACATAAAAATAACAAGGAGACATTCATGAGCGACCTCAAGGTCAGTCGACGCCGTTTTCTTCACGCCAGCGGTGGTCTGTTACTGGGTACCCTGATGTTCACCTCCGGCCCCATTGCGCTGATGGCGCCCAGCCAGAGTTGGGCGTTGGAAATGCATACGCTCAGCAGCCCCCTCGGTAGCCAATTGCTGCTGATGATTCGCCGGATTTACCCTCACGACACGATGGAAGATGCGGTGTATGCCTTTGCGGTAAAGGCGCTGGACGAGCGTGCTGCCAAGGATCCTTCCGTTACACCTCTACTCCTCAAAGGTTTTGCTCAGTTGGACCAGAAGTCCACTGCGGGCTGGATCAAATTGACCGAAGCCGAGCAAGTCCGGCTGCTGGTCGAAATCCAGGACAGTGAGTTCTTCAAGCTGGTCAAGGGCGCAGCGGTCAATGCGCTCTACAGCAATGAGCTGGCCTACAAGCATTTTGGCTACGAAGGTGCTTCGTTCCCCAAGGGCGGCTACCTGATGCGTGGGTTTGATGACTTGCAATGGCTACCAGCGCCACCAGCCGTCGCCAGCCCCGCTGCCTTCTCTTGAGGACTATATCGCTATGACCACTTACAGTTACGACGACGACTCCGTGGTAGTCATAATTGGCTCGGGAGCCGGTGGCGGCACGTTGGCCAATGAGTTGTGCCAGAAAGGCATTCCTGTGGTGCTATTGGAGGCCGGGCAGCGTCAGTCCCAAGCAACCTTCATCAATGATGAGTGGCCTTCCTTCGAGCAGCTGTCATGGAGCGATACGCGTACCACCTCCGGTAGTTGGCAAGTTGCCCAGGACTTCCCCACGCTACCCGCCTGGATCTGCAAAACCGTCGGCGGCACCACCACACACTGGGCCGGGGCGAGTCTGCGCTTTCGCGAGCATGAGTTTCGTGCGCGGGAAACATACGGTGAGGTCAAGCATGCCAACCTGTTGGACTGGCCGTTGACCCTTGCAGAGCTTGAACCCTACTACGCACGTGCCGAAACCAAGTTGGGTGTGACGCGCACTAATGACATCCCCGGTTTGCCCGGCAATAACAACTTCAAGGTGATGTACAACGGCGCGACCAAGCTCGGTTACAAGGAGTGTTCAACCGGACATATGGCGATCAACAGCCGGGCGCGTGACGGCAGGGCCCAGTGCATGCAACTTGGGTTTTGCTTTCAGGGCTGTAAAATGGGCGCCAAATGGTCAACGCTTTACACGGAAATTCCCGCTGCTGAAGCTACCGGCAAGCTGGAACTGCGGGTTGAAGCGCACGTTGTGCGTATCGAACATGATGCCAAGGGGCGTGCCAGTGCGGTGGTGTATGCCAACGCCAAGGGCGAGCTGCAGCGCCAGAAGGCACGTCTGGTCGCGGTCGCCGGCAATGCCATTGAAACCCCGCGCCTGTTGCTCAACTCCGCCACTGCGATGTTCCCCCACGGCCTGGGTAATGGCGCGGGTATGGTTGGCAAACACTATATGCGGCATACCACGGGTTCCGTATTTGCCGAGTTCAAGGAACCGGTGCATTTTTATCGCGGCAATATAATGGCCGGGATCATCAGTGACGAGGCGCACAACAACCCTGAGCGCGGATTCGTCGGCGGCTATGAGATGGAAACCATCTCGTTGGGCCCCTCGTTCATGGCGGCCTTTTTCAAACCCGGCGCGTGGGGGCGCGATTTTTCCAGTGTAATGGACAAGTACACACACCTGGCGGGCATGTGGTTGGTAGGCGAGGACATGCCACGCGAAACCAACCGCATCACCTTGAGTGAGACCAAAGACCGGTTTGGCCTGCCCGTCGCCAATGTGCACTACGATGACCACCCCAATGACATCGCGATGCGCGAACACGCTTACACTCAGGGCGCTGCCATCTACGACGCCGTCGGTGCGCTACGAACGCACCGTGTACCGCCGTATCCCTCGACCCATAACATGGGCACATGTCGGATGAGCCGCAAAGCAGCCGACGGCGTCTGCAATGCGTATGGGCAAAGCCACGAAGTGCCCAATTTGTTTATCTCCGACGGTAGCCAGTTCACCACCAGCGCTGCAGAAAACCCGACGTTGACGATTGTCAGCCTGGCCATTCGGCAAGCGGAATACATCGTCCAATCGTTGAAGGCCAATGCCGCGTGACGTTGGATGCTGCCCAAAGGCGACGCCACACCTGTGATTGACTGGCTGCATGAGCATCCCGATTGGTCACTGACGGACATCTTGATTACGCACCACCACAGCGATCATGTCGGTGGGGTGGCCGTACTCAAACAGCGCTATGACGTTCGCGTGCTGGGGCCTGCCATGGAGGCGATCCCGTGTCGCGATGTGGCGCATCAGGAGTCAGATGAAATCAGCGTCCTTGGGCGTATCGTGAAGACGCTCGCAGTGCCGGGGCACACAATGGGTCACGTCGCGTATTACCTGCGCGGCGAGGCTTTACTGTTCACTGGCGATACGCTTTTCGCGGGCGGCTGTGGTCGATTATTCGAGGGTACGGCTGCGCAAATGCTCGATTCGCTACAGCGTCTGGCGGCGCTTACCGACGTGACGCAGGTGTATTGCGCGCACGAATACACCCTTAGCAACTTGCGCTTTGCACATGCAGTTGAGCCTGACGATGTCAACATCGCAAATTGACTGCGTGCGGTGGAACTGAATCGTGCCGAGGAGCGATGCACGTTGCCCAGCAATATAGGGCTGGAGAAGGCGACCAACCCCTTTCTGAGAACCGGGGTTTCACGTATATGGGCGCTGCTGGAGGATCGCTCGAACGTGACGGTGGATTCTTCGCTGGCGTGCATGGTGGCGCTACGTAGTTGGAAGGATGTTTTTTGACGCTCCCCGTCGAGATAAAACACTGGGTCAGTGGCTAGGTAGCAGCAGTTTGCCGATCGCAACTCGCAGCAAACCTTGCAGCAGGTCGTTGCGCGTGTGTTGATCCAAAGCAGCGACTGCCAGCCACGTCGGTGTGCTGTTAAGCAGATGGGCAACCAGTTTGGCGATGGCAGGCGCATCGACCTCATCGTCATTGCCATGCGTACACAGCATGCTGTACCCACTGCGCTCGTAGCGTTTACGCAAAGTTTTCATATGCTCTTGTTGCTCGTCGGTCAAACAGCCGAGGTCTCGTTCCACCAGGCAGAAATGCAAGGGCACCTCCACTTGTAATTTCAAATGAGCGCTGAATCGGCACGGGCAGCTTTTCCTTCTTTTTTCGCTCTACGTCCAACGCTTTTAACGATTGAATTCAGCGCTTCAAAAAACACGCCGATATGTCAAACAGCAGTCCTGTTTACTTGGGTGTTGATAGTAGCGCGAGCCCGCTGGCAAGCACTAGGAGGGTGGAAGCTCACGCATCCCGATCTGAGTGAAACCTCTGCGTGCAAGCAGGTCCAGCACTTGGCTGCAGTATTGGACGAAGTGAGCGCGTCCTCTACATTCAATTGCGTGAACGGGAGTTGGCGGTTTAATGCGTGTATCAATTTGTAGCAACAAAGTAGCGCTCGACTATTTTGCCAGATGTGCAGCGATCTCTTAACAAGAACGCTGCTTTGCTTAATCACCAATATTCATGATGTCCAACGACGCGTTCTACTACGGCGTATTGTCGGTACTCGTACACCCCGCCGAGGCCTACGGCATAACCACCGCCGAGATCGGTCGCGCCTCGATGGTCGATCAGCCTGTGCATTTGCTCAGCCCGCTGGTTGCGTCGACGTACCTGCTGGCGGGGTTGGCGGGCATGGAGTTTAGTGATCATCAGAAGTACACCTTCAAATGTTTGCTGTTGTTGTGCCTGGTGATCATGGCGACGTCAATGGCGTTTGGTTTGTATCCTTGGTATACCTCAGCAGCTTGAAGGATTTCTTTAGAGTCTAGGGCACTTCAAGAGTAGCTCGGCATCGCGCGATAGATGCCTGGATCATAGACTTGCCGTGTCCAAGACACAGCCTGCAGTCTCGTCTATTGAATGCGCTTGCTTTGAATAAAAGCACGCGTTTTCAAATAGGTAGACCAGTAAGAAAGGCCCCGTTTCCCCTCAACGTGTCTTTGATTGCTTTCGCTATATTGTCAGCCTTCCCTATCGTGCGTCGCGTTCCTCCTCAAGAGGTCCAAGTAGTTCGCCCACTGTTGGGCGGCCTCCCGCCGCTGCGCCAATAATTGCGCACGTGCATACACAGCCCCAAGTGCCCCTGGCATTCGGTGGGACAACGACAGTTCCAGCACGATAGGATCAATCCCTAAGTGCTCGTGGGCAATTGTCCGGTAGGTAGCACGAAAACCGTGGGCAGTAATATCGTATTCTGGCCAGATACGCTGAAAGGACTTGAGCATGGAGGTCGGATTAATCGGCCGACCGGGATAGACAGGGGAGGCGAACACCCATCCTTTGCCTTCTTCATCCACCACGCGGTTTTTTCTCAGTTCGTGTAACAGGATCAACGCTTGTTCGGGCAGCGGTACGATGTGCTTGCTCTTGTCCAGATGCTTGGTCTTGCTCACTACGTATCGCCAATCGGCACCGACCAGATCAACGTCTTCCCAGCGCATCTGCACGAGTTCGCCTGGGCGCACGGGTAACATCACCAAGAGACGCATCGCGGTGGCTACGCTACCGTCGTTGCAGTCATCCAAGCGCAGAAGGAACATGCCCAGGTCGGCTGGCCTTTCGATCGCCGGGTTGCTGGTGACAACGTGGCGGATCTTCAATTCTTCGATGTTGCTGAGTGCTACGTTGCGCTCAACCCAACCGCGTCCTTCTGCAAAGCCCAGAATTGCGCGGATGATGGTGCGCACGCGCCGGGCCATGGCCATAGTGCGCTGGCGACGCAGTTCGGTGATGATCGTGGTGATTTGGTCCAGCCTGATCTCGCTGACCGGCTGCTTGCCGATGGCAGGCAAGATGTGGTTTTTCAGCGCACCGCGAAACCCTGCGATGGATTTGGTCACCAGATCGGCGGACTTGAATGCCAGCCATTGCTCGGCAACGTAATCGAAGGTGCGTTCTTCGTTGAGTAGCTGTGCTTCTATCTTGGCGGTCTTGGCCTTGAGTGGTGCGATGTGGTTGGCCACGTCACGGCGTGCACCACGGGCAATATCGCGCGCCTCTTTCAGTCCAATGTCGGGATAGGCACCGATCGAAAAACGGTTCTCCTTGCCGTGCAGCCGGTACTTCAGTCGCCAGAACTTAGAAGGGGTTTTTCCGACCTTGCTGGACGGCCTTACCTCCAAATAGAGGCCGGGTACTTCGCCGTCGGCGTGCTTGCCGGGTTCGGTCAGCGTACGGATGAAAGCATCGCTGAGTTTTCGTTTGAATGCGACTGCATTTTCTGAGGGCATCGGTGGGGGCATCCTTTTTAAGGAACCGAAATTTGCCCCCAATTATGCCCCCATCTGCTTCGGAACTCAGTGGATTTAGATAAACGGCAGTGGACTAGATAAGCGTTTAAATAGTTGTTATAAAAAGATTTTTGGAGCTGTGTGGAATTCAGTTACAAACTCTCGGGGTCCCCAAAAAACATCTGAATCCGCGACCTCAACCACCGCTCTCCCGGATCATTATCCTGCGACCCGCGCCAGGCCATGTGCAGTTCGAACGAGCGTACCGGCAGCGGCGGGTCTTCGGCGCGCAGGCCGCCTGCCGAGGTCAGTGCCTCGGCGGCGTAATCCGGTACGGTGGCGAGGATATCGGTGCCTGCCAGTAGCGTCCCCAGGCCGTTGAATTGCGGAACGGCCAGCACTACGTGGCGTTTGCGCCCGAGTTTTTCCAGTTCTTCATCGATGAAGCCGCTCAGGTCGCCGGCGAACGACACCAGGGCATGGGGTCTTGCGCAGAAGTCGTCCAGGCTCAATGAGCCGGGCACGCTGTCGGCGCGCAGCAGTTTCGGCAGGCTGCGGCGAAGGACCTTGCGCTTGGCGTTGGCCGGCAGGTCGGCGGTGTAGCTGACGCCGATGGAGATTTCGCCTGAAGCGAGCAAGCCGGGCATCAGGATGTAGTTGACGCGACGCACCACCAGCACGATGCCGGGCGCTTCGGCGCGCAGGCGTTTGAGCAGTTGTGGCAGCAGGGCGAACTCCACGTCGTCGGACAGGCCAATGCGGAAGACCGCAGTGCTGGTGGCCGGGTCGAACTCGGCGGCGCGGCTGACGGCGGTGGAGATCGAGTCCAGCGCCGGGGAGAGCAGGGCGAAGATTTCCACGGCGCGGGCGGTCGGCTCCATGCTGCGCCCGGTGCGTACGAACAGCGGGTCGTCAAACAGCCCGCGCAGGCGCGACAAGGCGGCGCTGATGGCCGGCTGGCCGAGAAACAGTTTCTCGGCGGCGCGGGTCACACTGCGCTCATGCATCAAGGTTTCGAATACGATCAAGAGGTTAAGGTCGACACGACGCAGGTCGTTACGGTTCATCTTGTGTCCTGGAAGAGTCAGCGAACTTGACGAGAGCGGCCATATCAAGAACCTCCAAGGTTCCACTCTGAAGCATGACCGGCATGAATCTTACGGGGAAAGGCTGGTACTCTGCACCGGATAATTGAGTTTTCCTACGTTAGCTGAGGTCTATTCCTCACATGCGGAATCAATGACAAGCATGTCGACTATTAATGGCGACCTGTGGTCTTACCCGTAAAGCCCAGATAGAGTTCATGGCATTAGAGGTTACTTTGACGAGGTTTGCGATGTCCCGCACGATTCGTTTTCACAAGTTTGGTCCGGCCGAGGTGCTCAAATGCGAAGAGCATGCGGCCGCGCAGCCCGCACCGGGCGAAGTGCAGGTGCGTGTCGACGCGATTGGTATCAGCTGGTACGACATTCTGTGGCGCCAGAATCTGGCGTCGTCCCATGCACGTCTGCCGTCTGGCCTGGGTCATGAAATGGCCGGTGTGGTGGTCGCCCTGGGCGACGGCGTGGACGATTTGGCGGTGGGCGACAAGGTCGCCAGTTTCCCCGCCGAAAGCCCTAACGATTACCCAGTGTATGGCGAGCAGATTGTCCTGCCGCGTTCGGCCCTGACCCGTTATCCGGATGTCTTGAGCCCCATTGAAGCCAGCGTGCATTACACGCCGCTGTTGATTGCGTATTTCGCCTACATGGACCTGGCACGGGTCAAACCTGGGCAATTTGCCCTGGTGACCGATGCCAGCCACTGCGCCGGGCCATCGTTTGTGCAGCTGGGCAAAGCCCTGGGTGTACGCGTGATTGCCGCGACCAAAGACAGCGACGAGCGCGAGTACCTGTTGTCCCTTGGGGCGGAAAAAGTGATCGTCACCGAAGAGCAGGACCTGCTCATGCAAATCAACAAAATCACCGGCGATCGTGGTGTCGATGTGGTGTTCGACGGCCTCGGCGGGCCACAGATGTCGTTGCTTGGTGATGTGCTGGCGCCACGGGGCAGCCTGGTGTTGTACGGCCTGCAGGGCGGTAACCAGACGCCGTTCCCCGCCTGTGCGGCGTTCCAGAAGAATATTCAGTTCTTCGTGCATTGCATCGGCAACTTCACCGGCAAGCCGGAGCTGGGCATCATTCAGGACCACGTAGCGTTGCAGCGGGCCTTGCGTGATATCAACCAACTGACCGCCGACCGGGTACTGGTGCCGCTGAAAACCACCGTGTTTCCGTTCAGCCAGTTCGTTGAAGCCCATCGCTACATGGACGAATGCCCGTGCCGCGAACGAGTTGCGTTGCAGGTTGAAGCTGTTTGAGCTGTAGGAGTATTCGCAAATGAATGCTCCAGCGTCTGCACGGATACGGCAGATGCGCCATTTGTCAGGGCTTAACCCACGCCAGGGTTGAGCCACTCCGAGGGCGTTGCGCCCCGTAAACAATACCTTTTGCCCTCACGCCGCCCTGAAATCCAGCGCGGCGCTGTCGCGTGGGCGTTACTGAAGTTCGCGCTGCAGATCATCTGAACTGCTTTCCTGCGTCGTTCTGTATCTATTAATCATTATTTGAGCGCCGATAATTGTGGCTTCACCATCATCTCAAGGATTGAGCAATGATTAGCTACTGCACACTACTGTCTCGCATCAGCGAACTAATCAAACGATACCCTGGCTGCAGAAATGCGCTCAGAACATCCGACCTTGTTGTCAGAAGCAGGATTAAATGGGTGATTTAATATTTGTCGGAAGTTTCGCTAGTTTGTTAGTTAAGGCGCTGTAGGAGCTTGTCGGAATATTCCTAGGGTGTGCGACGTGACCACACGGGGCCCCGGATTTTCGCGTCTGCGCGTAGGTTCGGTCGTGCAGGGCTCAGGTGCCTGCGCCGGTGATTTTGTTGCCAGGTGCTAGTGTTTAATCATCTTTGTGCCCTCCGGCGGAAGACAAGCCTACAGATGTAATGGGTCAAGCAGCGGTATTAAAAGTTGCTTTGAAACTGATATTTCAACTCAGGTAGTAGAACGATGAGCGCAATTCACGAACAAGCCATGAACTATGTTTATCAGCAAGTTCTGCAACGTTTGATGGGGCACTTCACGCGCGCCGAAAGGACTGCACTCCAACTGTTGATCCAGCGCATAGTGGTGGCTGCAGGCGGCATGGAACAAGTGGCCAACTACAAAGTGTTGATCGCCCACGGCGGCGGCGAGGTGAGCAGTTATACCCTGGCGCTGCTGCGGGCGGCGCAGTTGAGCATCGCCGGGCGTGCGCCCAAGACTTTTCACCTGCGGGTCGCAACGTTGCGGCATGCCGGGATGACCCAGGCGACGCTCGACAGTCTGAACGAGGGCTACGGCGCGCTGTTTTTCCACGATGATCCTCGCGTGGAGCTGCTGATGGTGGAAAACCAGGAGGTGCAACCTTTCCACCATCAGCGGCCCGCATCCAGCGTTGGCCGTGAGGTCAGCCAGCGCAATATGCTGATGATCGGGCACCTGACGTCCGGGGATGTCCGCGCAACGCTGTGCAACGATACTTACCTGGCCTTGGGGGATTTCTACCAGCGCATCAGCACGTGGAACGGCGGGGTGCACGCCCTGGTCAGCGGCGACGCGCCACGCAAACAGAGCCAATACCTGGCCTGGCTCAAGCGCGCGGCACTGGGCGCGGGCGTCACCGTGCCGCCGCGCAGGCCCGCCTCGCTCAATATCCTGTTTGCGCGCATGCAGGAGTGGAGCATCGGTTGCTACCGCGACCTCTATGGCGAGCAGTTCGTGGAGACCGAGGGCACTGGCCGTGGCGGGCACCGCCATTTGGCCTATATCGGGGTGGCCGATCTGCTCGACGAGGTCGATATCGCCTCGGCGCCGCTGCTGACCGACTTCCTGGCCCACAAGCCGGACCCGTTCGACTTTCACTTCAGTCATCCCGACTATCCCAACCCGCTGCTCATGGCACATCTGCATGGGCTGCAGGCCCGCTGCCTGCGGGAGTTGTCGTACGAGGAGGGCGTCGAAGCGTTCGTGCACCAGGCCAGGGGGGCGATGGGCCGTCGACAAATCCCGCAGAGCCTGATCGACGAGATGAGCAGTCACGAGGGACGCGTGTTGTCGACGACCTACGCCAGCGGATTCTTTGGCCTGGACGAGGGCCAACTGACTTGCCTGTTGTTCTCCCCCTTCATTCATCACGGCGAGCGCCTTGAGGGTTACCTGCGTCAGTGCCACCCCGGCATGCTGGTGGGGCTTCCCGAATTGCATAAGGTGTTGCAGGGCAAGCCCGCTGCCGACATGTTGCAGCAATGGCTGATTGACACCAGTGGCCTGCCATTGCCTCTCCTGCAGCATTTGTACCGCAAGCGGCCTCTGCATGCGGGCCGTAGTGCCCAGGCACGCAAACGGCGCGGAGCGCGGGTGCAGGCGCAGATCGCGCAGTTGTCGGGACGTTAAGCGTGCCGGTACGTGCAAGCCCGAGTGGACGCTCATGAAGCTGCGAGGAGAGCGGCAAGCCGATTTTGCCTATCAGGCGGTGTACCGCTACATGATCAACCTGATCAATGAAGTCAGCCTTGAGACACCGGTAAAGCTGCCTTCACTGCGGCAACTGTCGACCCGGTTGAAGGTGTCGATCTCGACGATTCAGTACGCTTACTCGATATTGGAGAAAGAAGGGCGGATCTACTCCGTGGCCAAGTCAGGCTACTTTGCCTGGCCGGTGGCCGCCAACGCGCAAATGACCACCGGTACCGACTTGCTCGAGCGCCTGTATGCGGCAACGCGGCGGCCGGCCATGGTGGTGCTCAGCGGCGATGAACCAGCGCTGCTGGGCTCACTGGATGGCGCATTGCTGACGCTGGAACGCCAGTTGATCCGCCGCTATCCCCACCACCTGCAAACCCGCTTGCAACCCTCTGGCGTCTGGGAGCTGCGCGCGGCGCTGGCGGCCAGGTATACCTCGTCGCCCACGCGTTGCTGGCAGGCGGATGAGGTGTATATCGGCGCCGACTTGCGCGGTGTCCTGGAGATACTGATCGACGCCCTGGGTCTCAAGGGCACGGTAGTGGTCGTCGAGTCACCTTGCGATTATCGGGTCTTGCGCCTGTTGCAGGGCGCTGGCGTGCGGGTTATCGAACTACCGTGGCAGGCCGATGGCCACTTCGATTTGACGACCTTTGAACACCTGCTGCGCCACGAGCCGGTGCATCTGGTGCTGCTGTCGTCGGTGGTGAGCATGCCGTCAGGCAGCGTGTTGTCGCTACAGGAGCGGTTGCAGGTAGCGCACCTGCTGGAACGTTACGGTTGCTGGCTGCTGGAGAATGACACCTTTGGCGAACTGAGCTTCGTACCGTCCCCAACGGCCTTGCGAGACCTGGTCAACCCCGAGCGACTGATGGTGTTTTCGTCACTGGAAAAGACCCTCGGTCCGGAAGCACCGTTTGGTTTTGTACTGTCGCGGCAACTGAGCAGCCAATTGCAGCGCCAGTTTTTGTTGCGCGCATTCCGTTTGTCGTCGATCCGCCAGCGGGCCATTGCGCGCTTGTACGAAAGCGGGCGGTTTGACCAGCACTTGCAGACGCTGCGCCAACGGCTTGGCGAACAAGCGCAGGCCATGAGTCATCGTCTGGATATGCGGTTGGAGGGGCGGGTGAGCTACCGAATGCCTGGCGCAGGTGCCAGCTTCTGGCTGCAGTCGACGGCGGCGGTGGACATGCATCAGGTGTTCCAGCGCATGCTGACGCAACAGGTGGTGATCGCCCCGGGCGAGCTGTTCAGCCTCAGCGGCCTGCATCACCAGCACATGCGCCTGAGTCATGCATTCAGTGGTCATCCGAACCTGGATATCGTGCTGGATACGTTGGCCGCGGCGCTGCAGCAGGCCCAGGTCTGATGGGTGTGAAATTTCTGTTTGAGTTGTGGGATCGATACCGTCGCGCAGTAGTCCAAGTCCCCGTAAACTGTCATTTTTCCGAATACTCATTTTCCGAGGTTTATGCATGACTATCAGTCCTTTTGCGGGCAAGCCGGCACCAGCCCAGTTGCTGGTGGATATCCCGCGACTGGTCACGGCCTATTACACCGGCCAGCCTGATGCAGCGATCTCCACCCAGCGCGTGGCGTTTGGTACCTCCGGGCACCGTGGCAGCTCGTTCGAGCTGAGCTTCAACGAATGGCATGTGCTGGCGATCAGTCAGGCTATCTGCCTGTACCGCGAGGCCCAGGGCATCGATGGCCCGTTGTTTGTCGGTCTGGACACCCACGCCCTGTCGACGCCGGCCGGTGCCAGTGCGTTGGAAGTGCTCGCCGCCAATGGCGTGCATGTCATGCTCGCCGAAGGCGACGAATACACGCCGACGCCGGCGATTTCCCACGCCATCATCTGCTACAACCGTGGCCGCACCCGTGGCCTGGCCGACGGTATCGTGATCACGCCGTCCCACAACCCGCCGCAAAGTGGCGGCTACAAGTACAACCCGCCTAACGGTGGCCCGGCCGACACCCATATCACCAAGTGGATCGAAGCCAAGGCCAACGAACTGCTGGCCAATCAGCTCGCCGGGGTCAAGCGCATCACCCACGCCCAGGCGCTCAAGGCCGGTACCACCCACCGCCATGATTACCTCAACAGCTACGTGGCCGACCTGGTCAATGTGATCGACATGGATGCCATCCGCAGCGCCGACTTGCGCCTGGGCGTCGATCCGCTGGGTGGAGCAGGGGTGCGTTACTGGTCGGCGATTGCCGAACACTACCGTCTGAACCTGGACGTGGTGAACACCGAAGTCGACGCGACCTTCCGCTTCATGAGTGTCGACTGGGACGGCCAGATCCGCATGGACCCGTCTTCCAGCTATGCCATGCAAGGGCTGATCGGCCTCAAGGAGCGCTTCGATGTGGCGTTCGCCTGCGACCCTGACCACGACCGTCACGGCATCGTGACCCCATCGGGCGGCTTATTGGCGCCGAACAACTACCTGGCGGTGTCCATCGACTACCTGTTCCAGAACCGCCCCGAGTGGCGCGCCGATGCGGCCGTGGGCAAGACCGTGGTCAGCAGCGGCCTGATCGATCGCGTCGCTGCGCGTATCGGCCGTCGTTTGTACGAAGTGCCGGTGGGCTTCAAGTGGTTTGCCGATGGCTTGTTTGAAGGTTCTCTGGGGTTCGGTGGCGAAGAAAGCGCCGGGGCTTCGTTCCTGCGCAAGGACGGTAGCGTCTGGAGTACCGACAAGGACGGTCTGATCCCGGCCTTGCTTGCCGCGGAAATGACCTCGCGCAAGGGCCAGGACCCGAGCCAGCTCTATCGCGGCCTGACCGACGCCCTCGGCGAACCGTTCGCGATCCGCGTCGATGCCAAGGCCACGCCGGCGCAGAAGGCCCTGCTGGGCAAATTGTCGCCGCAACAGGTTACGTCCACGCAATTGGCCGGGGAGAGCATCCAGCAGGTTCTCAGCCATGCGCCGGGCAACGACCAGGCTATCGGCGGCTTGAAGGTCATGACCGAAAACGGCTGGTTCGCCGCACGTCCGTCGGGTACCGAGGACATCTACAAGATCTACGCCGAGAGCTTTATCGGCGAGGATCACCTAAAGCAGTTGGTGCAAGAAGCTCAGGTGCTGGTAGACGGGGCGATCTCCGAGTAACTAGCACCCTGAGATCAAAATGTGGGAGGGGGGCTTGCCCCTGATCGCCTCTGGACCGACCGGGCTTTTGTGTCGATCCCGATCCAAATGTGGGAGGGGGCTTGCCCCCGATGGCGGACTCTGGGCCGACCAGGATGTTGGATCATAGCGTTGAACCTCGCTCGGGAGGCCGGTATCCGGCGCATCGTTTATTTGTCCGTGATCCAGCCAAACTCTGGAGTTCGGCCCTGGGCCGCGAGATCGCCTATGGCGGCGATGACGTTGCCGCGTTTGAAACACAGTTGGCCGCCTACGGTCGGCCTGGCTGGCGTATGACATGCGCCTGATGATGGAGGGTATCCAGGCGTTCGGCATGCAAGCAGCGGCGGGTGCCGTGGTGCGGCTTGAGGCGATTCGGGCGCCCGTTGCGCACGTATCAGGACTTCGTGAGCGAGTCGGTCACCAAAGCAACGGCTTAATCCGCTGCCTGTGAGCATGGTCGAGCCTCGCCGGGGCTCGACCGCTTACGTGTTATTGAATCAGGGATGAAACCTGCGCCCCAGCGCATCCAGGCGTACGGCGATCGGTGGCAGGCGTTCGCTGCTGCGGGCCAGGGTTTCCACGTCGTCGGCGGTGTTTTGCGCGATGTGCTGCACCGATTGCAGGCGCTCGACAATTTCCAGGTTAGCCGAGCTTTGTTCGCGGGTGGTGGTGACGATGCGGCCATTGAGTTGGTCGATATGCGCAATGTCTTCGCCTACTGCGCGCAGCATATCGACGGCCACCTGGCTGTCTTCCACGCAACGCTCCACACCCTGGCGGCTGTCGTGCATGGCTTCGACCGCCTGGCGGCTGCCTTGCTGCAAGCCTTCGATGATGGTCCTGATTTCCTGGGTGGAGAGGGCGGTGCGCTGGGCCAGGCTGCGCACCTCGTCGGCGACCACGGCAAAGCCACGGCCTTGTTCGCCGGCGCGGGCGGCTTCGATGGCGGCGTTGAGGGCGAGCAGGTTGGTCTGGTTGGCGATGCTGCTGATCACCTCCAGCACCGAACCGATTTGCTCCGCCTGCACGGCCAGCGATTGCACGGTCGATTGCGTGCCATTGATGCGCGAGGCCAGTTGCGTGATTTCATGCTGGGCGCGACCCACGCTTTGCTGACCGCGCTCAATCTGCTGGCTGGCCTGGCCGGCGTGCTCCACGGCCTGTTCGACGTGCACGGTGATGTGACCCGTGGCGTCTTCCATGCGCTGCATCGAGCCGGTCATTTCATTGATTTGCGCCAGTTGATGCCGCGCGCCTTTTTCCAGGGTGCCGCTGGCCGTGGCCAGTTCCTGGCCGAGTTGGCCCAGGCCATGGGAATCGCGTGCGACGCCGTCGATCAGGTGAGTGAGCTGCTGCAGGAAGTGGTCGAAGCGCTTGGCCAGGGACACGCGCTCCTTGTCCTCACCCTTGGCCGTTTCTTCGCTGAACTGCGAGGTGACGGCGAGCATTTTTTCCAGCATTTCCTGGCTTTCGACCGCCTCGGCGTGGCTGTGCACGGCCAGGTAGAGCAGGGCGACGGATTCCATCACCACATAGAAGGCGTGGACGAAGATCATGGTCCAGCCGCCGTGGTGTTCCATCACAAACACCGGCCAGCCTTGGTGCTGCAGGGCGTGGAACACCAGATGATGCACGGCGATGGTCAGTGCCGCCACCAGGATCGGCAGCCAGTCACGGTAGAACGTCAACACCGCGAGCAGCGCGAAGATACCAAAGTGCGCTTCGATCACACCGTGCGCCTGGTTGATGTGCAAGGCGGCCATCACCATCAGGCCGGCACCGAGTGCGCAGCGCATCACGCGGGTGCCGCCGATGGCGCGATACAGCGCGGTCAGCACCACGCCGGTGCCGCCACCGACGATCAACGCCTGGGTAAAGGTGTCATGCCAGAACCCCAGCCCGAGGGAGAACAGGAACATCAGCCAGATCAGCGCCAGCATGATGCGGTCGGCCTTGCGGTAGTGCTCCAGAAAGCGTGTGCGGAGGGGCATTCACGTTTACTCCATGTGGGTTGGCCAGGAATCTAGCACGCGGCGTGCCACGCGCGCGGCCGGTAAAGCGCCAGGCGGGTGCGGCGTCAAGGTCCGACAATCGGTTATCGGCACGTCGCAGGGAGACTTTAAGAACGGCTGCCCGGGCGGGCAGCCGAGGTTGCAATGACGATCAGAAGCTGTACTTGGCCGTCAGCATCATGTTGCGCGGGCTGCCGTAGGAGTCGCCGCCATAGCTGACGGACTCGGAGATGGACTGGTAGTAGTGGCGGTCAAAGATATTGTTGGCGTTGAGCTGCAGATCCAGATGCTGGTTGACCCGGTACCCGGCCATCAGGTCGGTGACGGCGTAGCCGCCTTGCTTGAGCCGATAGGTACTGCCGTCCGCCAACTGGATGTCGTTGTACATGCGGCTCTGCCAGGACACGTTGCCGCCCACGCGGAGTTTTTCCAGCGGGCCCTGGAAGTTGTAGCGGGTGGTGACCTTGAACAGGTGTTCCGGGGTGTCGGTGTCGAACTGCTTGTTGACCTTCTGCGGGTTGGCGGCGTCCTTGATCGTGTGGGTGCGCGCGTAGGTGTAGCCACCGCCGACCTGCCAGTTCTCGGTCAAGGCGCCCTGCAATTCGAAGTCGATACCCTGGCTGCGAATCTCCCCCGAGGCTTGATAGCAGGACGCCTGCGGGCAGTCCGGCACAACGATCTGCACGGCACGGTTTTCCTGGTCGACACGGAACAGCGCCACGCTGGCATTCAGCGCGCCGCCCAGGTATTCGCCCTTGATGCCCACTTCATAGTTTTTGCCGACAATGGGCTTGAGCGGAGTGGCGCCGGTGCTCTTTTCTTTTTGCGGCGTGAAGATGTCGCTGTAGCTGGCATACACCGAGTGCTGGTCATTGAGCTCGTAGATCAGGCCTGCGTAGCGGGTGAGGTTGCGGGTGACCTTATAGTCGCCGTCACCGTCGCGGTTGTCATAGTCGTACCAGTCCAGGCGCCCGCCGAGGATCAGCTTGAGCGGGTCGGCCAGGCTCAGGCGCGTGGTGACGTAGACACCGTCCTGCGTGGTGACGTCACGCTGGTTGGTGGTGCGGGTGAAGTTCGGCTTGCCGGCATTGATCGGCCAATTCAGATCGTACGGGCTGTAGTTGTGGGTGGTCATGTCGAAGATGCGCTTGCTGGCGCCCACCACCAGCTCATGGGTGCGCCCGAATGCCTGGAACGGGCCGCTGGCAAAGGCGTCGAGCCCGGCCTGGTTTTCATCGATGGCGGCCTGGTACACCGTGCGGCCCAGGGTATTCTCGACCCAGCGCGACTGGTAGGAGCCGGAGAACAGCGCATCTTGTTCGGCGTAGTTGGCATTGACCTGCAGTTTCCAGTCGTTGGCCAGTTGCTGGCGCAGTTCGACGAATACGGTGTTGATCTCCTGGTCCTTGTTCTCCCAGTCGGTACCGGGATTGTAGGAACGCGACAGGCCAAGGTGATGGCCATCCAGGCCGATCATCGACGAGCCCCAGAAGTAGTTGGTCTTGTCTTTCTGGTTGGAGTAGCCGAGGGTCAGGCGCGTGTCCTCGCTCAGGTCGGCTTCGGTCACGGCATAGAACAGGCCGTGATCCTGCTCGACCTTGTCGATGAAACTGTTGGCGTCGCGGTAGGAGGTGACCACCCGGCCACGCCAGGTGCCGCTGTCATTGAGGGGGCTGGAGGCGTCGAGTTCGCCACGGTAGTCGTCCCAGCTGCCGGCAGCGCCGGTCAGGGTGACTTTCTGCTCGTCCAGGGGCCGCTTGCGAATCAGGTTGATGGCCGCCGCCGGGTTGCCGGCGCCGGTCACCAGGCCGGTAGCGCCGCGTACCACCTCGACGCGATCGAACATCGCCAGGTTCGGTTGAGCGCCTACATTGACGCCGTCATAGCCACTGGGAATGCCGTCGTACATCAGGTTGTCGACGTTGAAACCGCGCGCGGTGTAGGCCTGCCGACCGGGGCCGTTGGAGTAGTTGAGGAACAATCCCGGAGTGGCATTGACCACGTCGTTGATGCTGGTCATCGCCTGGTCATCCATGCGCTGACGGGTAATCACGGTGACGGCCTGTGGGGTTTCGCGCAGGGTCAGCGGCAGCTTGGTCGCGGTGCTCATGGAGCCTGTGGTGTACGACTGGCTGCCCTCGGTGGTTTCGCCAAGCTGCTGGCCGGAAACCTCTGTGGCGCCCAGTTCTATGGTGGCGGGCTGAGTGACGGCGCCGGCGGCGAAGGCCGCGTGAGAGGTGGTCAGACAGATAGCCACTGCTATCAAACTGGGTGAAAACCCTTTACCGCCGTGGTGTTGCACAGACATGGATGTAACTCTCCCCGAATGCCGTCCGTGGCGAACAATAAATCTGTTGATAATTATTCGCATCAGTGTGGCAGATCGGGTCTGTAGGAAAAAGCCCTATTAATGAATCAGTTAACGAATTTTTCACACGCGGCGGCAATGGCATGTTGCCACCTTCGGCTAGATGAACACGATTTCATAAGGCTCACGCATGCGCTCCAGCAACACCTGGGCGAGCATCGGCGCCAGGCCGATGGCGGGGTCGCCCGTGAGCTGGCTGGCATAGGCATGCACGGCGTGCAGCTTGTGCGCCACGCTCCAGGTGTCCAGGCACACCTTGCGCGCACGCTGCCACGGCATCACCGAGCCTTCGCGTGCGGGCCAGTGCCAGGCCCACATCGGCAGCTCATACAACTGCGCACCGACCCGGTTGCATGCGTCGGCGCTGGCACGGCCGACGGCTTCGTGATCATCGTTGCCATCATGGCGCCAAGTGGTGAACACCACGTCATCGGGCATCAGGTAACGGGCGATGAATTGGCTCATCTGTTGCTCGTGGCTGGCCAGGGCGTTGTCGCAAAACCCGCCACGAATCCATTTCAGGCTGTGCAGCGGCATACCGAGGCGGCGCAGCGCTTCGGCGCTTTCCTGGGGACGAATCACACTCAGGCGCCCGGCCGACCAGACCCGGGAGCCGGGGTGGCTGGCGCTGCCATCGGTGATAGAGATCAGTTTCAACGGGTTTTTACGGGTACTGAGCATTTGCAGCAGGCCCCCGCAGATGAGCACTTCATCGCCCGGGTGGGGCGCGATCACCACCACGCGGGCACTCGGCGGTACGAGGCCGGCCAGACTGATGAAGGGAATCTGCGCCAACTGTGGCGCGCTGTTCCAGATTTGCGCGGGGCCGCGACGGCCCTCGCTTAACGAGGCGGTTCTCATGGGGTGCTACATCCTTGTCGGTTGACGCTCTTGTGCTCACCCCAGGCTGCGCTGCGGTGAGTGCGCGGCGCTCCGATCCTGGAGCGCCGTGCGAGAAGGTATGAGCATAGACAACGACGGACGGGGGCAACGTCGTATTTTTACGAAACCTGCAGCAGGCCCTTCAAGTAATCACCGAAGCCACCCTGGGCGCGGCAATCCAGGCGCGCGCTGGTAATCACCTGGGGGGAATGGCTCCAGGCGATGGACGCGCCGCAGCGCTCCAGATTGCGCACCAATTGCACATCCTCATGGCAGGCCAGCGGTTCAAAGCCACCGGCCTGTAAATAGGCGCTGGCGCTGATGCCCAGGTTGGCGCCGTGGATATGCCGATGCCCGTCGCGGGCTTCGTAGGCCTGGTGATAGCGTATCTGCGCCGCCGCGTCGAAGCCTTCGCTCCAGGCGTCCACGGTCACGGTGCCGCAGACCGCGTCGCAGCCCAGCGCCAGTTGCGCCACCAGCCAGTCCGGGGCAACGCGGCTGTCGGCGTCCGTGCAGGCAATCCAGCGCGCACCCTGATTCAGCAGATGCCGCGCCCCTGCACCGCGGGCATGCCCGACATTACGGGCCTGCACCGGCAGGCTGTGCACCCCGTGCGCCTGGGCAATCGCCGCACTGGCATCGCTGCAACTGTCGAGGACGACCAGGATGTGCACCGCTTCACTCTGCAAACCCGGATGGCTGGCGGCGATTGACGCGGCGTTCAGACATTCGCCCAACAGCGCTTCTTCGTTATGCACCGGAATCAGGATGCCGATCATCGCAGGCCCTCAAGGCGTGCCACCGAGGCGCCATCCCGGCCCCACAGGTCAAGCAGGAAATCGTCTTCATGGTGGCGTACCACCGCGTGCAGCCCCAGTCGTTGCTCAAGCAGCGCATGCACCTGTTCGGCGGTTTGCGGGCAACCTTCGATGCGCGGGCGCCAATGGCAGGCCAGCAGTTGGCCGCCCTCCGCCAGCGCGGCGAGGCAGCGTTCGGCCAGACGCTCAAGATCAGCGGCGTCCAGGTAGTAACAGAACTCACTCAATACGATGAGCTCGAATTGCCCCGACGGCCATTGTTCGGGCAGACAGCGCTGCTCTATCTGCACGTTGGAAAAACCGGCCAGCCGCTTGCTGGCCAGCGCCACCGCAGCGCTCGCCGTATCGCAGCACAGCAGGCGATCACAACGCGCGGCCAGCTCGGCGCTCAACTCGCCATTGGCACAGGCGGGCTCGAACACCGAGGTGTAGCGCGCCCGAGTCAGGACGGCCAGGGTCAATGCGCGTTTGCGCTGTTCGTACCAGCGTTGACGAAACGCCCAAGGGTCGTCATTGCCTTCGAACATCCGGTCGAAATAAGGCGTCGTCACGCTCACACGAACACCACTTCGAAAGGTTGCAGTAAGCGCTCCACTACATAGGGCGCCAATACCGGCGGCAGGCCGACTTGCGGGTCGCCTTCCAGCTGGCTGGCGAAGGCGTGGATGGCATGGCGTTTGCGCGCCACCTGTTCGGGCGTCAAAGGAATCTTGCGCGCCCGGTCCCAAGGCACCATGCCATCTTCAGCGGTCGCCCAGTGCCAGGTCCACACCGGCAGTTCGTACAAGGTCGCGCCCACTGCCTGGGCGGCTTTCGCGCTGGCGCGGCCGACCGCCTCATGGTCGCAATGCCCGTCTTCACGCCAAGTGGCGAAAACCACGTCGTCGGGCTTGAGGTAGCGCTGGATGAAGGCGGCCAGTTCTTCCTCGCGCTCGGCGACCTTGCTGTCGGTAAACCCGGCGCGCAGCCACTTCAAGCTGTGCAGCGGCAAGCCCAGGCGGTGCAGGGCCTGCGCCGATTCCTGCGGGCGCACCACGCTCAGGCGTTGCACCGGCCACAGTTCGGAGCCCGGATGGCTGGCGCTGCCGTCGGTGACCGAGATCAACTGAATGGGCCGGTCCAGGGCAGCCAGGCCCTGCAGCAAACCGCCGCTGCCGAGCACTTCATCGTCCGGGTGCGGGGCGATGATCACCGCGCGTCGCCCCTGCGGTACCAGTTGCTCGACGCTGATATGCGGCAGTTCAGCCAGGCGCGACGACGTTTGCCAATAATGCAGCGGCGTGCCCTGGCCAACAATCGGGTTGGGTTTCATAACTGCCACCTCCCTGACGGCTCGCCCGCCACCTGTTCGCCCAGGGCGGCCAGGTCGCGTTCGGCATGACTTTGACGTACATACACCGGCAAGTCCGCCATCAATTGGGCGAAGTGCGGGTCCTTGCAGTAAGGCCCGGCCCCCACGGCGCGCCCGACATGATGGATCACCTGCTCGACGGTTTCCTCGACGCACGCGCGCACTTGTTGGGCCAGCAGCCGGGCATCGGCGGTCGGTGCCCGGTCGACCTGCTCGGCGCTGGCGCGCAGCACGCAGGCCGCACTGTTGAGTGCGCTGTCCACCGCGCCCAGGTGGGCCAGGGCGTGGGGCTCGGGATGTTTGGCGCACTGCTCGCGCAGCACTTCGGCCAGGCGCTGCGCCGCGCCATACCAGCACGCCGCAATGCCGATGCCGCCGTGCCAGAAGCCCGGGCGCGCCAGGTAGTCGCCGGGGCCGCCCACGGCAAGGCCACGTGCCTCGTTGAAGACGATCTCGACACTGCCTGTAGCCGCCATGCCCACCGCATTCCAGCCTTCATCGGTGACGGTAACGCCTGGCTGGTCCATCGCCACGGCAACCAACTGCTGGCGATCTTCTTCATCCCACGCGGTCAACAACCCGTGCGAGACAACGGACGCCCCGGAGCACCAGGCTTTACGCCCATCGACGATCAGCCGTTGGCCGTCGCGCCGCACCCGCGCCCTGGCGCTCGGCGGCTCGGCGGCCCACATCCCCCAGGTGCTGCCCAACGGCGGCAGCGGGCTGTCGAGCTCGGCAATGATCGCCAGGGCGTCGGTGTGGCCTTCGAACAGTTTGCACAAGCGCAGGTCATGGCCGGCGACTTGCGCCAGCCCGCTGTAACGCTCCAGCGTCTGGCCGCTGCCGGGCAAGGGCAGTTGGTCCAGGCCTTCTTCCTGAAGGTCCTTTAAGGCATTACCCAGGGCTTGCGTATTGGCATAGCCCCGGTAGCCGGAAAGGAATCCGTGCAACGCCATTTCACACCTCGTCGTCGTGATGCAGTTCAAACAGTAGCAGCGAGCGGCCGGTGGCGGCGTACTCGTGCTCAAATTCAAAACGCTCCTGGCCACGCACTGCCGGGTCATTGGTATCGAGCAGGCAATTCCAGTACTCGCCCTGGGGCACCGGCGGCAGACGGAAATTGACCATGTCGTGATGGGCATTGACCACCAGCAACAACGTCGCGTCGGCGCCGGCACGGCGAATCCCGGTTTCCTGGGCGCGGCCATCCATCAGCATGCCCAGGCAACGACCATGGCTGTCTTCCCACTGCTCAGTGGTCATTTCATTGCCATCCGGCGCCAGCCAGGTGACGTCTTTTACACCGATATCTTCATTGTAGTCACCGACCAGGAAGCGCCCACGGCGCAGGATCGGGTACGCCAGGCGCAGCTTGATCAGGCGCTTGACGAACTTGAGCAGTGCCTTGCCGTCGTCGTCCAGGTCCCAGTTGACCCAACCGATCTCGCTGTCCTGGCAGTAGGCGTTGTTGTTGCCATGCTGGGTGCGGGCGAACTCGTCCCCGGCCACAATCATCGGCGTACCTTGAGCCAGCAGCAGGGTGGCGAAGAAGTTGCGCATCTGGCGCAGGCGCAGCGCGTTGATTTCCGGGTCGTCGGTAGGGCCTTCGGCGCCGTGGTTCCACGACAGGTTGTTATTGCTGCCGTCCTGGTTGTTCTCGTCGTTGGCTTCGTTGTGCTTGTCGTTGTAGGACACCAGGTCATGCAGGGTGAACCCGTCATGGGCGGTGATGAAGTTCACCGAGCTGTAAGGCCGGCGCCCACGGTGGTTGAACATTTCGCCCGAGGCGGTCATGCGTCCGGCGAAGTCCGCCAACTGGCCGTCATCGCCTTTCCAGAAGGCACGCACGGTGTCGCGGAAACGGTCGTTCCATTCCGCCCAGCCCGGCGGGAAGTTGCCCACCTGATAGCCGCCGGGGCCGCAGTCCCAGGGTTCGGCGATCAGTTTGAGCTGACGCAGGATAGGGTCCTGGCGGCATGCCACGAGGAAGCTGTGACGTTCGTCAAAGCCGTCGCGATAGCGCCCGAGGATCGTCGCCAGGTCGAAGCGGAAACCATCGACGTGCATTTCGGTCGCCCAGTAGCGCAGGGAGTCGGTGACCATCTGCAGCACGCAGGGGTGACTCAGGTCCAGGGTGTTGCCCGTGCCGGAATCATTGATGTAGAAGCGCTTTTCGTCGGGCATCAGCCGGTAGTACGAGGCGTTGTCGATGCCGCGCATGGACAGGGTAGGGCCGCGCTCGTTGCCTTCGGCGGTGTGGTTGTAGACCACGTCGAGGATCACTTCGAGCTTCTGCTCATGCAGGTGCGCGACCATCTCCTTGAACTCGGCGATCTTGCCGCTGGCCAGGTAGCGCGGGTCGGGCGCAAAAAACGCAATGCTGTTGTAGCCCCAGTAGTTGGTCATGCCTTTTTCCAGCAAATGCTGGTCGTTGACGAAGGCATGCACGGGCAACAGCTCCACCGAAGACACCCCCAACTGGCGGATATGCTTGAGCACGTCATCTTCCATCAGCCCGGCGCAGGTGCCGCGCACGGATTCGCCGACCGAAGGATGGCGCATGCTGATGCCGCGCAGGTGGGTTTCATAGATGATCGTACGGTCCCATGGCACACGCACCGGCTGGTCATTGCCCCAGGTGTGCGCCGGGTCGATGACCTTGCACTTGGGCACGAAGGGCGCGCTGTCGCGCTCGTCGAAGCTGAGGTCGTCGTCGGGGTGGCCGATGGTGTAGCCAAACAGCGCTTCGGACCATTTGAGTTCGCCCACCAGTTGCTTGGCATAGGGGTCGATCAGCAATTTGTTGTGGTTGAAGCGATGGCCGTTTTCCGGGTCGTAAGGGCCATACACACGGTAGCCGTAAATCAGCCCGGGGTGGGCGTCGGGCAGGTAGCCGTGGAAGATCTCGTCGGTGTATTCGGGCAGCTCGATGCGCTCCAGTTCCACTTCACCGGCATCGTCGAACAGGCACAGCTCGACCTTGGTGGCGTTGGCGGAAAACAGCGCAAAGTTGACGCCCAGGCCGTCCCAGGTGGCGCCAAGCGGGAAGGGCAGGCCTTCACGAATCCGCGACGGCTCATGGTCCGGCGTGGTTGAGGCTTTATCGGGTTGGCTCATGGTGTTGCTCCTGCAAGGGTTCTTTTTTCGGGCCGAACGCGGCCGTACTGACAGTTATTCAGCGTATGACGTAGATAGATAAAGGCCCCCTGACGGCAATGCGCTCAGGGGGCGCGGCGATCGATAAGCTTAGGGTTTGGGCTTTTTCGGTGCTGCGGGCTTCTTTGGCGCAGGCTTGGCGGCGGCAGGCGCCGCAGGCTTGGCTTTGGGTGCAGGCTTGGGCGCAGTCTTGGGCTTGGCGGCCGGCTTGGGCTTGCTTGGCGTCAATGCCTCGGCTTCGGCCAGCTTGCGCGCCATTTCCCAGTGACGAGCATCTTCACCGTGGGGTTTGCCTTCGGACTCCCAGATCTGATGGGCCAGTTCGCGGATGCGTTTGTCTTCATTACTCATCACACACTCCTCAGAAAATGTTCAGCTTTCTTGAATATCGGCATTGATAAAGACATTGACCGGGAAATCCCCCAGGGCAGCGCTGATCAACAGCTCCTTGTCTGGTGTGACTGCGCTCGTTTGAAAAAGTCCCTTCCAGTTTTGTGTTGTGGCGGCGAACGGTAATTTCACCCGCGTATCGCCCCAAATCCGGGCAGGAATCAGGGGCTGCAGCGCATTTTCGAGCAGGCGCCGGGGCCAGCGTGGCACCACCACCAGCACGTGTTTGCCCTGCAGTTCGCGGCAGAACGCAACGACATGATCGGCCTGTGGGCCGACCACCTCCAGGGCGGTGTAGGCGCCGTCGCTGAACAGCTCGACGTTGGCCTTGCGCAAGGCCAGTACCTGCGCGATCACCGCCTGCTTGATACGTCCGTCGCGCCAGTTGGGCAGCAGTTCACCGATGTCCGCCGGGTTATCCAGTGCGCGTTGCCGCGCCTGGAAGTCCACCGGACGCCGGTTGTCCGGATCCACCAGGCTGAAGTCCCAGAACTCATCGCCCTGGTACACGTCCGGTACGCCGGGCACGCTCAGGTGAAGCAAAGTCTGCGCCAGCCCATTCAAGGCGCCGGAGGGGGCGATGGCCTGGGCGGCGGCGGCAAGTGCGTCACGCAAGGGCTTGCCGGCTTCACTGAGCAATACGCCGTGCAGGAACGTCTCGACGCCGCGCTCGTACGCCTCGTTCGGTGCGCTCCAGCTGCTTTGCAGCTTGGCTTCGCGCAGCGCTTTCTGTTGCCACTGCCAGAGGCGTTGCTGATACGCCTCAAGGTCCGGGTTCGACTCCAGCGGCCAACTGCCGAGCAGCACTTGATAAAGGATCAGCTCGTCGCCGGCTGATGGGCTGTCAGGCGTCTCGCGCAACGGCGCGGCCAGGCTGCGCCAGTGTTCGACCTGCTCGGCATACCAGGGCGCGCATTCACTCAACACCGCCAGGCGCGCGCGGGTGTCTTCGCCACGTTTATGGTCGTGGGTGGCGGTGGCCAGCAAGTTATGCGGAAACGTCTTCAAGCGCTGCTGGTTGGCCCCATGAAAATCAGCCAACGGCGCGCTGAACTGCTCGGTGCTGAAACCCACGTCGTTACGCGACAGCAACACGGCCGAACGATAGAACGCCGTGTCTTCCACAGCCTTGGCTGCGGCGGGCGAGGTCAGTTGCTGGAAGCGCACACAGGCATGCTTGAGCATCTTGCGCTCGCGGCCCAGCGGGCGATTGCGCCACGGTTGACCACCCAGCCATTTCTCCAGGTGATCGAGCACCGGCCAGTCGCCCTCGTTCAGGGTACTGCGCGCGCCCTCCATGGCCTGTTGGAAGACCTTGTCGTCGGCTGCGCTGCGCCCGCGAGCACTGATATAGGTGCGGTACACCGGAAAATGCACGATCAGTTCCTGCAACGCCCGGCGGATCGCGCCCAGGGTCAGGTCGCGGGTCATCACGTCGTCACGGGCCACTTGCAACAGCGCCTGGGCGACGCTTTCGAAGTCGCCGCCCAACGAACCGTTGAGGATTTGCTGGCGGGCCAGCCGCGCCTCTTCGATAAACGCCGACGGCCGTTCGCTGTGGCGCGACCACAACTCGGCCAGCGGCGCGAAGCCGTCCGGGTGATGCTGCATCAATGACAGTTGGTTCATGAATTCGTAGCCGGTGGTGCCGTCCACTTGCCAGTCTTCGCGCAGGGTCTCGCCTTCACCGAGGATTTTCTCCACGAAGATCGGCAAATGCCGCTGCGGCGACAATGCATCCACCCGGCGCCGCAGTTTGCGGCAATAACCCCGTGGATCGGCCAGCCCGTCGATATGGTCGATGCGCAGGCCATCGATCAGGCCTGCGCTGATCAACTCGAAAATCTTGCCGTGGGTGGCTTCGAACACCGCCGTGCGCTCCACGCGCAGGCCGCCCAGTTCGTTGACATCGAAGAAGCGCCGCCAATTGATGTCGTCCGCCGCCGTGCGCCAGCTGGCGAGGCGGTAGGTCTGCTCTTCCAGCAGCCGATGCAGGCGGGCGAAACCCTCAGGCGTGCGCCCGTCGAACGCGGCGAGGCGCTGTTCGATGGCGGGCAATACCTCACTGGCCCGCTCGGCCAGTGCCTGTTTCAGCCAGCCGGCTTCGGCGTAGGCGTCGTCCTGGTACGCCAGGGCGGCAAAGCGTTCGGCCAGCGGCCTGAGCGGTTCGTCGTTGCCCAGAATCAGTGCGTAGTCCCGTGGACAGATCGGGAAACGATGCTCGTAGTGCTCAACGTAAAAGGCCCCGTGCGCCGCCTCGAATTTCAGCACCAGGCTGCCGCTTTGCAACGCTTCGCCGTAATCGCTGCCAAGGAACGGCATCAGCAGTTGGCCCTTGAGCAGCGGGTCGGGTGAGTGCCACTGAATATCGAAGAATTCGCTGTAGGGGCTCAAACGTCCCCATTCCAGCAGGTCGAGCCACCAGGGGTTGTCGGCGCCACCCACGGCCATATGGTTGGAGACGATGTCGAGGATCAAACCCATGTCGTGTTCGCGCAACGCAGCGACCAGGCGTTGCAGCGCGGCCTCACCGCCCAGTTCCGGGTTGACACACGTAGGGTCGACCACGTCATAGCCATGCATCGAACCGGCCCGCGCCTTGAGCAGGGGCGAGGCATACAGGTGACTGATGCCCAGTCGGGCGAAGTACGGCACCAACGGCACCGCATCATCCAGGGTGAAGCCTTTATGAAATTGCAGGCGCTGAGTGGCGCGCAGGGGCAGTGCTTTCATCGGTCACGCTCATAGGCTTGGTTGCGCGCAACGGCCAGCAGCTCGAGGCGGCGCGCGGCGCCGGCATTGTCGAGCAGGCTGGACGCTTCACCGGGCAGGCGGCGGCGCCAATTGGGGTGGGTGTCGGTGGTGCCGGGCAGGTTGGGTTGTTCTACCAGGCCCAGCGCATCCTCCAGGGGCAGCAGCACCAGCGGCGCACGGGTGTGGGCGAGGTAGCGCACACTGGCATCGATCATGTGGTCGGTGTCGTTGCGGATCTCATCGACGAAGTTCTGCGGGTCCTGGCTCAGGGCCTGGCGCAATGCCTGGCGTTCGCGCAGACGGTGTTCGCTCCATTGATCCACGGTCGGTGCGTCGATCAGGCCCAGCTCGATATTCCATTCGATGTCGCGGCTGTGCCACCAGCCGTTGAGCGTCGGCAAGTCGTGAGTGCTGGTGGTGGCCAGGGCGTTGTCGGGCCAGTCGAGGATGGGCCTGAACTGCCCGTCATGGTTTTGCTCGAACAGCAGCACGCGCATGCCCAGAATCGCCCGGCTGCTGAGTTTTTCGCGCAGACCGTCGGGCACGGTGCCGAGGTCCTCACCGAGGACAATGGCCTGGTGACGATGGGATTCGAGGGCCAACAGCCGCAGCATGTCGTCCACCGGGTAGTACAGGTAGGCGCCTTCGCGCGGTGAAGCCCCGTTCGGGATGACCCACAGGCGTTGCAGGCCCATCACATGGTCGATGCGCAGGCCGCCCGCGTGGGCGAAATTGGCCCGCAGCATTTCAATAAAGGCGCGGAAACCGTGGCGCTTGAGCCCCTCCGGCGAGAACGCGGAAATACCCCAGCCCTGGCCTGCACGGTTGAGAATGTCCGGGGGCGCGCCGACGGTGAGGTCGGCGAGCAATTCGTCCTGGCGACTCCACGCCTGGCTGCCACCGCCGTCCGCACCCACCGCGAGGTCGGCGATCAGGCCGATCCCCATGCCGCTGCCACGCGCGGCCTGTTGCGCGCGCTGCAAACTGCGCGCGATCAACCACTGGGTAAACGCGAAATAGCCGATTTCATCACGGTGCTCCTCGGCAAACTGCGCCAGGGCCGGGCTCTGCGGCGTGCGCCAGTCCTGCGGCCAGTGACGCCAGTCGAGGTCTTCCCCGGCGGCGGCGCGCAATGCCTGCACCGCTTCGAAACGGCAGTGGTTTTCCAGGGCTTCGCCGCCGGCCTGGCGGAAACTCTGGAAATCGGCATGCTGCGGATGATGGCCGTGGCGGAAGTCGTCATAGAGGGCGCGCAACAGGCGCTGCTTGACCTTGGCGGCGGCAGGCCAGTCGATCAGGGTGAGCTGTTCCAGATCATGCAGCTCATCGGCCAGGCCCGTGGCCTCGATGGCATTGCGCACTTCACGTTCCCCCAGGATGCACCCGGGCGAGGCATACAGGCTGTTGAGAAACAGCCGGCTGGAAGGCGAGTAGGGGCTGTAGCGTTCGGTGTCGGCGCTGAACATGGCGTGCATCGGGCTGATCGCCAGGGCGTCGGCCCCGCGTTCGGCGGCCGAACGGGCCAGGTGCTCCAGGGCCAGGGTGTCGCCGAAACCGCCATCGCCGAGGCGGCGCAACGAGTACAGCTGGGCGCTGAGGCCCCAGGCGCGGGCGGGGTCGTTTTGCACCGCTTCGGCCACGCTGTAGCACTGCGCGGGGGCGACCGCGAGGGTAAAGGTCTGGCCGTCGATATGCGCCTGATGGTAGCCAAGGGCGACCACGCCGGGCAGCACGGCATCACCATCCAGACGCAGTTCCAGGCTTTCGCCATTTTCCAACTGCACGCGGCACGGCGTGTCCGGTGCAAAGAAACGTGCGAGGTCCAGGCCTTCACCGCTGTCGACGGTGATCAGCGGGGGCAGATGCTTATCCTGCTGTACCTGTTCCAGCGCCTGCAGGCTGGTCTCGATGTCGGCCTCGGTATCGGCCGGGTGGCCCAGCCCCTTGAGCACGGCGCGCAGGGCGTCGGGTTTCACATGTTGCGGGCGACCGTTGGCATCGATCCAATCGACGGCCAAGCCCGCGCGGCTGGCGAGTATTTCCAGGTTCGCATCGCTCAAGACTGTTCTCCAGCAGGGAATAAGGACACGCGTGCACTGAAGGGCGGCAACTGCGCCGCCGCAGGGTCGGCAGGCGTTTGGAAAATCACGTGGGACGAAGCCTGCTGATCGACGGGCTCGGTGCTCAGGTTCAGATCGATTTGCAACACGCTGCCATTACCCAGACGCCAGCGCGCGGTAACAGCGCTGTCAGCCAGCACCTGCGCGCCGAGGGCCACGCTGCCAGGCAGATGAGGCACCACGTATTGATGGCGCAGCCCGAGCAAATGGCGATAGAGCTGGGCATGCTCGTTTTCCGCCAGGGTTGGCCTGGATTGCAGGAAGGTCGTCAAGGCGTTGGGATCGGGGATACGTTCGCGCTGCTCGGGGTCATGAAACGCGGCGAAATCGGCGAACTCGTTGCGTCGACCTTCACGCACGGCCTCCGCCAGTTCGCCATGATGGTCGGTGAAGAACAGGAAAGGCTCGGCAGCGTTGACCTCATCGCCCATGAACATCAGCGGGATCAT